>JGI24159J19872_10004685_pt1 | contig 17503 bp, 12 predicted proteins | sample Ectturendosymbi4_FD_19872 | JGI IMG/M metagenome (IMG submission 19872) | reverse complement strand
ACATTTACAGGACTGATGATACGTTGGAAAACGCGAAACTAGTTTCCCTGTCAATAAACTGTGACTGATTTACTTGCCGCCATCTTTGTGGCCTTTAACTATTGTTGATAATGTGTCTCTGAAAATATTAAATTTTTTTCTGGAAACTTAAAGTAACCTCACTTTGGAGCTTTAGGTTCTCTGCCTTGGTTAGTAATTCGCATAGACGCCCTGGTAACTAAACTTATTTGTGTAAACACATTGAAAAATGAACTCATCAATTTGAGGTATCGTTATTCAGGTAGAAGAGCCACACAAATTATGTTGGTGAGCCACAGTTTGCCCACCATTGATCTATTCTAGGGGTCTCCAAAGTTTTTTGTCAAAGGGCCACATTAGCTACAGTTTGAGGGCTGGACATATTACGTAATGCCATTGTTTTGGAAGATGTTACCTTACACTAAATGAGGAAATTTTTTGCAAATACATTATTTTAATTATTGATAAATGGCTTCGTAGGCTGGATGAAATGGTATCGCGGGCCAGATTTGGCCCATGGTCTGTAGTTTGGAGACATCTGATCTATCATATTTTTTGAACAATGAATCTTAAATTATAATTGTGGCAAACGATCTTTTTCAAGATTGTTGCTGTTTGTTTTTGATTATTGTAGGTGCTTTTTGTTTACTTTAGATACTGTTTGATTTTGATGTAGTTCGTAATATTCAAGAAAATCCACAGATTAATAAATGTAGATATATATGCAGAATTCTGTTGCAAGCAAGAGCTGCAAATGGATATGCTATAACTGCTGGACCTAAATAAAGATAAAGGCTTTTTACTCAAAAATAGGTGGTCATTCTGTATCAAGATTTTATTTACAGGTTAAAGTGAATTATTCATTGTAGTGTGGTTCAAGCATCTGCAACAATGTTGTGATGTCAGTGCTGTAGTCAAAATCTTTTACCTCCCTTTGTCTCCAATCATTTTGAAACTTCAAGCCCTTTTCTTAAAATTATTGGTATATCATTTGCAGAAAGTCCTTTGCTCATTCATTCACTGATTGCATTTTGATGAAATGAATTGAAAATAATGAGAGTAGTTATTATAAAATGTTTTGAATATTAGAAAACATTCTTGAATACAAGTCAAGGTTTTCATTAAAAAAAAGAAAAAAAATTGGGTACACTTAAGTTATACTTGTTATACTAAATTAAGAAAACCCTTGACCCATGGTATACTAATGACATTTATTTAAGACAGCATTTCAAGTTTGGAAAAACAGCTTAACTTAGCAAGTCCAAATATAATATACAAAATATAAATGGCAAGGAATTTGAGGCAAAAGAAGTACATCACAGATTTGGAAGCTTGAATACACTAAACTGAACGAAGAAAATATTTCAGAAAAATGTTAAATTTTTGCTCAAAACATGGCATAAATTTCTTGTTACCTTTGGCCACATAGTGAGACCTAGTAATTATGAAATTATCACTGTTAAGTGAATTTAATGTTGCTATAATTTTATCTTTTCAAATGGTTGAAATATTTTTGAAAATGTTATAAAATTTGTTTTTTTAATTGTGTAATTTTTAAAATTTGTCTCATGGGTTTGTTGTTGATGAATGAAACCAAAGACTTTACAGTAGTAAACAATACAAAACATGAATAAAGATTTGTGTCTTGTAGACTGCAGGACAACTGTTGGCATTTTACATAGGCTGCAAAATTATATGTGATTAACATAGGCTATCTATTCCATTGATTTAAATATGGTTGATGTTGCTCAATCAACTGCTGTACCTCCTGCAACTACTGAAATTCCTTTGACCAATGGAACACACAGTGGAACACCCATGGACTCAAATGACAAAGCGAATAAGGATGTGTCTGCAGGAGATGTTCCTCAGGTTGTTTTTCTTATTCATTTCAACCTTGTGTTGTTGCAACTACAGGGAAGAATATAGTTAAGAACTAATCACTGTCTTGAGAATGGCAAGTAGTTGATAAATGTTTTTGCTGAAATGATAACACTTCTGATCCGGGGTGGTTTCCCTGTGTCGATATCCACAGGTCCTGGGTGGTTTTGGCAGGAAATTCAAATGATGTTCTGCAGAAGGCAGATACTCCTAGGGGTTTTCTAGGTTAATGCTAAAATGTTAGGCTTGCAATAAGTTTTGTTGCCTTTACACTAATCCAGGTTTTTGAGGAAAATGTTAGGTACCTACCCTGGTATGGACCTGTAGAGCCCAAAAACTTTCCAACTAAATTTCATTTAATTAGAAGTGTTTTGCAATTTCCTCTGATTTTAGGGACCTGATTTTCAATTCTAGGGATCCAAATCGGGTCCCTAAAACACCTTAAAAAACCCTGCGCTAAACAATTGCCATCATGTCAAATCATTTCAAAACATTTTAGGCTACATACCACTGCAACAAGCCTGGGCCTACCAGAGTCACTTTTTTTGCATAAGTTTCACTTTTTTGAGACAATAAAAGCAGCTATACATTGGCACAAAGCAAAACTTTATCAACATGGCTAAACATCCTTACAGAAACGTTTCTGATACATTCTTACATGCTTTCCTAACGTTTGGCAGCATATCAAAGCACTTACATTGCACAAAATCACATTCATTGCCGCTGGACCCTGGTCCCGCCTAAGTAGACAGACAAACTCAAAAGGGCCATGCATTTACACAGCCTCTGAGCCACAAAGAGTTTGGATTCTCAATCCAAAACCTAAAGTTACATAAACTCAGCTTAGGACCACGTTTTTAGACTACATACCACTGCGAAATTTGGATTAAAATATATATGTACATTTCTGAGAACTTTTAATTAGCAAAAACATATATCTACGTCGGCTGGGAAAACATTACAAATTTAAATAATGTATATATACATCGGTTGGTAGCAAAAGTGTTATTAAGCAGTCCTTGACTTGACCACTTTTTGACAGAAATGAGGTGAACTGAACCAAGAAGAAAGGAGCCAGATGTTTTCATTATTGAGTTGCTTGGAAAGGATAAAATTGTGTTGGTTTTAACACCTTAGCTTCCAGGCGATTTCAGCCAACTTCAGGCATAAATCAAGCTTAAGCCATGTGTCTTAGCAATGGCATTTACTCCTCAGAATATTGCGCCAGAGAACTGTTGAAGTCTCAAAAGACTCGGCAAACCTTTGAGTCTGCAATGAAAAAAAAGTTTTTGGTTTTGGGTTTTGGATTTTTTGTGAGTGATGTCATAAGTGGAATAGTTTTAGACCTTTTTGACCCACTTCATCTGGCCCTTGGTCCAACCTGCTAGATGGTAGTATTTCGCTCAAGTTTTTATTTGGAAACTATGCTAAAATCCGAGTCTTTGGATGACTTGCAGGGGTTTTATGTTCAAAAGCTACGGTTATGACTTAAAACAAGAAAATTAGTAATTAATCCACTAATTAGATAATTATTTTGTTTATTTTAGAGTAGACCATAACTTTTGAACCAGAAACGTGAGAAAGTCGACCAAGGGCTCAAAAAACTCAGATTCTAGCCTAGTTTCCAATGAAAACTTATTGAAATACGTCCGCCTAGCACGGCTATGTCCAACCCACGCTCCGCGGGCCGCAGGTTTTGTGCGGCCCAGTATAGGTGTTCGTTGTAGTAATAGTATCCTACATACCGACAACCTGTCCTTATTTTGATAATTTTGAATTTGACTTTTAATGCAACTGGTCCTTAGTAGCATTTTATCACATCTGTTACCATTGCAATTAGGATTCAAACGCTTTTAGTATATTAGCTTAAGCTAAATTTCATTTGCTAAGATCAAAATAAGCCATTCAATGTGCTGCTGTCAATAGTATGTCATTCAATATGCAGCCCTGGTCAAGACAGTGACATTATTTTTGGCTCAGTAAGCCATTTGGGTTGGACATAGCTGGTCTAGCAGTTGGGCCTAAGGCCAGGTAACATGAGCCAAAATGTCCAAAAACCTACCTTACTTACGACATCACTCACAAAAAACATGAAACCCAAAACCAAAAATTTTTTTATTGCAGACTCAAGACTTGCCAAGTGTTTTGAGTGTTGGAACAGCTCTCCAGTGCAATCAGCTGAGGAGTACTGCCATTGCTAAGACACATGATTTATGCCTGATTTCCCAGTACGATATATTCGTACGCCGGCAACAAATGTGTTAATAACAATCTTCATACTTCATGAAGTGCTCACTTTTCTGCTAGAAAATACAAATGCTCTTGCATTTCATGCAAAATTCTATGCTTTCCTAACATTAGGTCCTCACTTGATGCAAACATTTATAAAAATTCTGGCTTTACTTATGACTTTATGTTGAAAAAGTCAAAGGGATCTTGTTATTATGCTAATCCATTGTTTCCCACTCCCCTTCTGAAGTCTAAGTTCCCACTGTGTCCTTTCTATTGGTTGCAATCAGGGTTGCAGAGTCACAGAGGCAAAATATCCGACTCTCTCTGACTTTACAAAATTTCCAACTACGACTCCAATCTTTACAAAATTTCCAACTCCTTAACATAAAGGGAATGAAATTTGGCTATTAAAATCAATGGAAATCGTGGCACACAGCTGAAATCTCTGTTTCAACAAAATTTTCAAAAGAAATTGTACTATTTCAACCAAAATTCCCAATTGAGGAGAGTGATGTAAAAAATGATCCAACTGGGCATTCAGAGTCAGAGTTGGGACAAAAAATCCAACTCTGACTCCGACTCCCAGTGTTGTTAGGAAACTTACTCCGACTCCACCCAAAAAACCTCCGACTCTGCAACCCTGGTTGCTGTGTCGATACTCATTAAATGGCATTGTCTTTCATCTGGCTTCTAAAAAACACAAACAATAGTATTTATGCATATTCAACTAATTTGGTGGCCTGCTTAGAAAGTGCCCTGTGGCTAAGCAGTGGGTCAAAGAAGTAGAAACGGTTAAGGTTAAGCGTATTTAAATCAGTGACATAATGCAAATGAGTTGCTTTAGGTACAAAATCGGTTGATAGCGTTAATTTGTCATTGAGTGATTTGCTATTGTCATTGCTGTGTTATATATTGATGCCCAAACCTTATTCCATGAATTTGATGACTGTAATTCTGTCATAATGGCATGTTGATGTGTTATAGAAAAGCTAAAGATTAAAGTTTGATATTTTTTAAAGGAAACTTCTTTGACTGGTATGCAAAGCAGCGAAATCAAAGGTATGTTAAAAATTTTGCTTTGTTTTTGGCTAAAGGTGTATTGGTTGTTAAGCTACAGTACATATCAACAAACTTGATTTTGCATGTCAATTCTTTGGTATTTGTTATTGAGTCTTTTTCAATGAATTTGTGATAGTTAACATTTTTTGTTGCATGCGTACAAATTATTTGTATTCATGGTCAAAGCTGATATTCATTTAACATTGTTGAATAAAATACTTCAACCACTGCCCAATTAGCTTGCATTTGATTGTTTGTCATTGTTTGATCTTTATGGCATGCGTCCCTCCTAATGTACAGAACAGTATGTAATTACCACCAAAATAAACTGGTTTATGATGAAACACAGGGTGGTCCAAGACTGCGAGAATGAAGGGTCACATTACGGTTTGAGGAAAAGTTTGTGGGCCGCAAAGAGAGGAACTCCAACGTAATTAAAAGACTCGTTTGCAATTAAAAGATTGCAATTAAAAGATGCAATTAAAAGAATGCAATTGAAAGACTGGTTTGCTGTTCTAATAGTCCTAATTCTTGCTGCACGCCTAAGGCAATTGTTGATTCTAGGGTATTGTTTGTTTGCGACTCAAAATAGAGATTTTCTGCTAGAAAAAAGATATACAACACACCAACAAAATAGGAAAACCACTTTTTTTTGGTTTCAGTTATAAAGTCAAGGTCCACTTTAACATTAGAAGTCCTGAAAAATCTTCTACCTACAAGGACAAGTGTGGTCATTTTTGACCTTTCATTTGTAAAACTGTTTACGAACGTTTTCCTTCAATTTACTTCAAATATTGCATTGAAACAAACCATTATATCATATTTGCGTGTTTTTACAAGGTGAAAAATCAGCCTACACAGAAAAATAAATTGTTAACAAAACGTTCTGTTAGAACTTAGTCAGCACAGTTTTAAAATATCAACCTAGCTCCTGGTTCTCTGCAGAAAATCAATCAATTTTTACTCCATTGTTGCGCAACTGTGTTGATAGTTACGAAAGGAACTCTACTGAAGAACATAATCTCCGCTCAGGGCTTCTATGTAGATGTGTGAAATACTCCGTTTCCAAAAGCTCTAATAAAAAAAATACCAATAGCTACAAAAACTTTATTATAACTTCGGAAAAGTCAAGGAGTGTGACGAAGCAAATAGCAATAACAATGAAAATACGAAATGCTAAAATTGAAAAACGATAAAAAATGACCGCACTGGGCTTTTAAGCACTGTCTGTGCACATTGCACAAGTAACAAAAATCAGCACGCATTGATGTTATTCAATGGAAATTGATTTTGCCATACGGCATCTTCAGTCCAAGGGCTTTTAGTGTTAATTTTCGTAGTTGGCAGACGCAAGCAGGCATTCATGTTTCATCAGCCATTCTATTTCGTGCATCGCTTTTCAATCGCTTCATACTTGAGAAAGCACTATCGCAAATTACGAGCATGGGATGGAGCACATCTTCAATGCAAAGTATCTTAGGAGAGGGCAATTGCCTGGTTGCCACCCTGATTGCGGGCCTGGTAATCCTTCAATTCTTTCAAAATTGCTTTCCTAGAATTTCCATGGGTTTCTCGAATGTATGCTTTCTCGTGTTTGGTGCTGTAATCTTTCTTTAAATAATAACTCTTTTGGAATGGATATTACTTTGCGGAGTCAGTGTTGAAGGCACAGGGAAACGGAGNTTTTTGGGTGGAGTTGGAGCCGGATTCCTAACAACACTAGGAGTCGGAGCCAGATTTTTTTGTCCNACTCCGAAAGTCCAAGTTGATCATTTTTTTAGATCACACTCCTAAGTTGGGAATTCATGTTGAAATGGTGGAATTTCTTATGAAACTTTTGTCAAAACACAGAATTCTTGCTGTGCACCACGATTTTCATTGAGTGCTAGTTGCTTCCAAATTGTTGACAGGCAAACTTCATTCACTTTATGTTAAGGAGCCGGAGCGGAAATTTTAAAAAGGTCGCTGTCGGGAGTCGGAAATTTAGGAAAGAACGGAGTTTAGGTCTGAGATTTTACCTCCGACTCTGTAGCCCTGCTTGCAAGCTCACTAGACACTGTAGTTTGCCATTGTTATTGGCGAAGAAATACCTTTCTTTGCAGCTAGAATTGAACTTTCTGTTTTCCTCTGACACTTTTCTTTTGACACTAATTTTTGTTAAATTGCTATACTTGACTTAATGTTACTTCCACAATGCACATCTTCTAATCTAACCGGCAAGTTAGTTACAGAGTCTATGCTTGCAATAAAGATACAAAGCCTAGAGTTCAGCTATTGTAATGTCATAAATTTTAAAGAGATATTGCTATTCCCTAATAATTACATATTGACCTGCACTTCAATGATGTGTGACTTACAAGGGCTGTTTGGCTAATACAATGTACAGTATTTGACTTTGTGCAATATACGTCATGCGGAAAACGTTCGCAGGCCGCATGAAACCTGTTCACGGGCCGCATGTGGCCTGCGTGCCAGTGTTTGGACCGCACTGATGTAACATATGCTTGCTGTGAGCTTCTATGCAGTAAGCATATGACTAACACCCAAGCACATCAAAACTTGCATTGTGTTGTTAGACTGTTTTAGTGACTTCTGTCTGCACAGAAATTGGTACTGAAATGCTTCCTCATGACAATGAATTGCTTGTTTTCACAGTTTTGAATGACTCTTGCATGGGAATTTGCCCCATCAAGAAATTGTTTTAGCTTTGCCAACTTGTGAGAATGAGTTTTCAGCACTGCTGGCCTTCTTTATGATGACAAAACATCTTTTGCAAGAAGACAATGCTGAAAAACTGTATTTCTGTATCTGTAATACACTATCCCAAGCTTTCTTACTACAATAGAATAGCCAACCATATTGCAAGAGTTTTGAGTTACTAGTACCTTGGTGTAATTGTATAAGTCAAAACTAACAATGGAAGAAAATTGTAAATGTTACTGCTATTATATCCAAATATGTCATGGTATAACTTATAAAGTTAAATATTTGAGTAATCATAGTTTAATAAATTCACGAGTACAATATGGAAGGGCAGATTGATGTCATCTACAGCCACTATTGGTTGTTTTAAATCAGGCAGGAAGATGTTTGTATGTATATGAAATTAACACCTTAGCTGCCGGAATGGTTTTAGCCTAAACCAGCAGTTTTCACGTGTCTTTGCATGGGAATATCTCTGGTGCCAAAAGTGCTAGAGAACTGTTCAAACCCTCAAAAGACTTAGCAAGTCTTTGAGTCTGCAATGAAAAAAAAAATTGTTTGGGTTTTTTGTGAGTGACGTCACAAGTGGAGTAGTTTTAGGCCTTTTTGGCCCACTTCATCTGGCCCGAGGCCAAACTGCTAGATCGTAGTATTACGCTCAAGTTTTTATTGGAAACTAGGCTAAAATCTGAGTCTTTCGATACTTTGGATAACTTGCTGGGGTTTCGGGTTTAAAAGGTATGATCTAAAAACAGCAAATTTTGTAATCAATCCACTAATCAGATAATTAGCTGTGTGGTTTGTTTTAAATCATAACTTTTGAACCAGAAACGTGAGGAAGTCAATCAGAGGCTCAAAGGACTCAGATTCTAGCCGAGTTTCCAATGTAAACTTGAGTAAAATACTTCCGTCTAGCACAGGGGTTCCCAACCTTTCTTTTACCATGTACCCCTTTAGTATTCCGACAGATAAGCATGTACCCCTACAGCATTTTGACAGATAAGCATGTACCCCTTCAGATTTTCAAACGATGAGCATGTACCCCTAAAATTTCTTATGACAAAATATTTTGTTATGATTATTCGTAGATATATTTAACAATAAGCATGCATCGACTTTTGAAAGTAATATTAACTGATATGTCTAAAATTATTTGGAAATAAGTAATATGCAAATATATTTTTATCTTCTATTAATAACCTTAAATGTACCCCTTCGGATAGGCAAATGTACCCCAGGTTGGGAACCCTGGTCTGGCAGCTGGGCCCTAAGCCAGGTAACATGAGCCAAAATGGACAAAAACCTCTCTCTTATGATGTCACTAACAAAAAAACAGAAACCCAAAACTGAATTTTTTTCATTGCAGACTCGAAGACTTACCAAGTCTGTTGAGTGTTTGAACAGCTCTTTAGCACAATCAGCAGAGGAGCTATGCGGTTGGTAAGACAACCGAAATATGCTTGATTTATGCCTGATTTCAAAGTACGATATATTCGTATGCCCACAGCAAGGTGTTAAGACTCCTAAGTCTACTGCATTACATGTGGTAGTGAAGACATTATACAATGGTGTTCCTATCATAACTTTGAAATGGTAAATTTTGATTACTAAGTTATTGTATTTTAGAATTGAAATGTTTTTATGTATTTCTTCAGTTTTGAGCTATTCCCATTTTCTTGTGAGTTGCTTTAACATACATTTGTATTATTTTTTAACTGTACATGTTGAACCATTGTTTGAGTAATGCATAAATATCAGCATCGGCCTAACGAATCAAGTTCTAATACATACGTATGTGATACCCAAGCAAGATCACTAGGCAGTTAGTTTTCTGCTTAGGAAGGCGAAACATGTGCTGCTTGTGGAAATTTTTATCTATTTACATGAATCAGAAGTCAATTGAAACTCTATAATGTTGGTCATTTCTCATCCAGGCTATTTTTTTACTTTTCTAGACAAGAGGTTTGTTTGGAGGTTAGAAGCCAAATCTGATACATCTGCAGGCTAAGATAAATTGTGAGGTTGTTTAATGGTTTGGTATCAATGAATTTTTAATGTTTTGCAATTCATATCAGTGTTGTAGCCAAGGCTGTTTTTTTTACAGCGAGTTTTAATACATCTGTGACAAATGATCAAAATATCTCAGTGACCAAAATGTCTAAGCAAAAAATTACCGAAATGTCTCAGTGTTTTCACTGAGTCAAGGTTACAACTTTTCAAGCAAGACTTGTTTCAAAGTATAGTACAAGACCAAAACTTTGTCAAAAATCTGAAACCAAGGCTTGAATGATCAAAACCCAGAGGCCTGAAAATTTCTTGTTTTTCCCAAATTTGCTTTGTAAATTTATCAAAATAAAAGTCATCCACAATTTTGATGAAATATCTTCAATTTTCTCAAATTTCGTTCATTATTCCCAACTTTATTAAAACTTTTCTTCACCAAGGATCAGACTAAGAGTAAACAGGTTGAGCTTCTGCAGCTTTTCAAAGACATGTTGATAGACTTCTTGATCTTCACAAAAACTGTGGACAGCTTCAGCTATAATTAAATTACCATTACTTTTCCAAACTTCAATTATATTCAGCTATATTTTATGCAAGTATGCCATTGATGCAACTTACCTTACTCACTTTTGAGTCATCCACATTCATTATCAGAAACAATCTGAAGCATATTTAACTAGTTGTGGATGAATCATGAACATAGCATCGCAGCCCTGAACTAAATTTCCTATACTGTGGCTACACTAAGTGTTTCAAGTCAGTGACATCTCCCATTGCAAGCAGAGAGGAAATGCCTCAGTGTATTGATTTGGCTGTGTATCAAGTGCTATTGTGTTTCCATTCATGCCATAAGTGCTTGTTCAAGAGGCCAAGTAACAGAAAAAGGAAAAACGTTAAATGCAGTATATGATAAACTTTTTTGTGTGCTGATATGGTCAGTTGCAGTCTTATGTTGTGTTTGCATTGTTTTCATTTTTGTTGTTTTTCTTCATACGGCTTACGCATAACAAGCCATTGCTCATAGTGCTTTTTTTGCCCTCAGGCTATGTTCAGTTTGATAGCATTTCATATTGCTTGTCTCTGTCAAACAGTCAGCAGATTTGAAGCTTTCCTGCAGTTCTACTGCAACCGGTCTGCATTATTAAATGGGTTTCATATGTTTTGGTTCTCAGATTTTTCTGCCTCTTCTCATTCTTTGTTGTAGTTTGTCTGGGGATCTAGAAAACACTACTTTGTTATATAAGCAACTTACTTGACATGGAAAGTTAGAGATATAAAACATTGTCTCATTGCAGCATTAAAAAAATAATGCTAAACCAATCTGATATCTTCAGAAAAGGTGATACAAGCAGACTAGGTAGGTGCTGCTGGTTTCTAGCTTATTTCTTCAACTAGTAACAAAAAACTTAAGATTGTGCATTGTGTTTATGCCACTAAATATGTTACTCTCCATGCTCGTTGCATCTTTCAATAGAAGTTTCTAAATGGTGACATTTGCCTTTGCAGCAGTATTGTTTAACTGATGCTATCTCGTACAACCTTGCAATCATTTCCTGTGTTACCAGCAATGCCATTCATCATCTGCTTGCCGCGTGTTTTGTGACCATGCTTGTGTATTGTTGGGTTTCAGTAACACCAGCAGGGCTGAATCATTTTGTAAATGGTGTTTGATATCTAATGGTTGTATAGCAAACACAAGTTAGCTTAAATAACATTGTGATTTGGTGTTGCTTTCAATGCAATTTGCTCAAAGAAATTTCAAAATATTATCAAGTTGTCTAAGTGGTTTTTCCACTGGTCATTGTCTGTTTATTAATGTGGTTTACTGACATGTAGTTAGGGTAATGTTTGCATACTCCACTAAGAGAAAAGCTTTGATTCATGGTTTAAAAATTTCATGGTTTTTCCTACTGAGTTGTGTGGGAAATTTTCAGTTGAATTCAGAAAACAACAGTGCTGAAATTGCTTTGTACAAAATAAGAAAACGTTGGTTGTAAAAAGATGTCTTTAGTTTTAAATGTGAAAGGCCAAGTTATTTGTAAGTACTGTATGTTAAAGGTGTGAATTGTGAGGTGTTCTAAGTAAGTGTGACTGTTCTGTGCAGTATTTGGTCTGGCATTTTATACTCTGGTATGCTGTATAGAATTCGTGGTTTTTAAATTAGCTAGACTGAATATCTACTGTAGACCTCAAAGTGAGTCTCTGCAACACAAACATGTTTGTATGTATATTGTCGGGATTCAGTCATGCCATTGTCTGTGAAAAGTTTTTGTTTGCGGTTGTTCATTAGCAATTAAATGTTGCCTGTGTCTGTATTGGTTCATCACAAGCCAACTATTCTGTGGTTTTTAACAGGCAGCCAATCCTATTTTGGTTCTTCAACAGTTGGAAGCAGGTTGGCAGGAGATGATGCAATAGGCAGTAGACTTGCCTCTGCAGGCATAACAACAAAAACACAGTCATTGAAAGATCCACACCAATCTCCAATTTACAACCCTTCTGCTCCTGTTGCCAAGGGGAACACAAAACCAAATCTTGGTGAGAATATTAAAAGAAAGCTTATATTTTTTACTGTAGATATAAAGCCTATGTATATTTAATCTAAATATTAAGAAATTTTTACTGTAGATATAAAGCCTATATATATTTAATCTAAATATAAAACACTGGTGTCTTTAGTTGTTGTTTTGCTTTTGTCTTGTGACATAGACCATATGGTGAAGAGAAACAATTTTTCCTCTACTTTTTTGCACAGATGATATTAAATCACCTCATATATTTCATTAGCGTGACAAGCAGCATAGGTGAAGTACAAACTATTCAATTCAGCTGTTTTAAAAGATTTTTTTAAATTTGACAATGACTAGAAGCCAAGCAGTGTCTAACTTACTGTATACAGGCAAGTTATTTAACAGTGAAAAAATAGTTTTTTATTGAAAACACATGCTTGTAAGTATGATGAATAACATAGGCATGAAAAATCAGTTTTCCCTGAAAGAATAAAAACTGCCCTAGATAAATTGCAGACTGCAGATGATAAATTTTGCTATGTAAAGTTTTGTTTTTGTTGGTGCTATATCAGAAAAGATGTATGATGTTGATTAGGGTTCATAAAAAACTGTAGCTTGTGCACATAAAGTGAAAGAGCTACTAAAACTAAGCAAGTAACTGGTATCTACAAAGATGACAAAGTCTAATCAATCAGAAAATTCTTTAAGGTAGGAAATTGGTTTGTGTGACACTAAACAAACACTACATACTTGTTACTTAAAAACATATATGTGCAAGTCTGAATCATTTGCAAAGTCATGAAAACAGTTGCTTGATTCTTTAAAAGCTTGCAGCAAACCTCTGAGTGCTTTTATATGTCTAAAGCTGAGCAGGTATTAAATAAAAAATTTGGTCATACCGTTGCATTCAAACCTAAACTAAGTCTTGACATACACAGATTAAGGATTGACATTATATATCTAAAGTTAACTAGCTTGTGAGCCAAAAAATAGTTGTGTGTGTGCATTTTTAGACATGGTAGGCAGCAGTTGTCTGTGTGTGTGTGTGTGCATTTTGGATCATGGTGTGATGTGGGTATGCTACTTTTCAGGAATCTAGATTTAAAAGGTGATTTTAATTATGACAGCTATCTATGGTAGACATTTGTCTGTTTTAACCTAGCTTTTTTTGCTGGCTGGAAGTAATCACTTGCATTTTCTGTCATTTTCTTAAGTTCAGCTGTGGTTGTATTTCATTGTGGAACTGAATCTTGTATCCTTTTCAGACAGTTTTGGGTAAAAATTACCTAAGAAGATTTTTTACCCAAATTTTGTATATGTTTTCATAACTTTTGAACGAGAAATGTTAGAAAGCCAATCAAAGCCTCAAAAGATTCAAGATTTTAGCCTAGTTGCAACTAATAACTTGAACAAAATATTTTCCTTTTGCCATTGGGGACCTTGGCCAAAAAGGCCTAAACCTACCAGAGTTGATGTAATTGGACCCAACCCATTTTTTTTAAAAAACTCATATAAAAAAGAATAACACCCACCAAAAACCCACTCTTTACTTTTCCTTTGAAAAATGTACCGTGAAGCAAAAAGTAAAATAAGCAGCACACTTGTATAGTTAACTGTAATTTTTTCTTTAAGCAAACAAAACGAACAGCAACGAAATTTGAAGAACTTGAAAAATAGAGAATAATTTGAACAGTTTGAGTAAATTCTACTGGTTATCTTGCTCAGCTCTGTAAAATCTATAATATGTTTAAACCAATTTTTAGAACTTTTCATGCTGATTCCGAAAACTAAATTAATTTGAAATTGGTTAAGGTTTTACGAAGTTATGGACCATACAAAATGACTACTTTTTGTGGTCAATGAAGCGTAACGACTATCAAGAAAATAATCAACTAACTTTAAAACCAAATCATTCTCACTATAATCATTTAATTGTTGCAAAAACTTGACAAAAGGTTGTCTCAAGTATCCTTTTTTCAGTAGTGAAGAAAAAATTTTTGGCATGAAATGCTCAAAACAGGACGGACGCGAAAGTGTCAATATAAAAGAAACTTATTTACTGCATTAGAGTTGCAGATAGCTTATTTAAGTAAGATATGGACTGCTTATATGAAGCTTCACAATGATCGCCGGCATTTGGAAAACCTTAACATGGTACCTAATGACCAACCAAATCCCAGTTAGTAGACTAATTAGAAACTTCTGGAAACCAAACTGAATATTTCTTTTGGATAATAAATTCTAATAATCTCTTAACGCAAGGTTTGCAGAATTGTCCTTGGAAAATACTGTATCCCTTATTACTGAGAAAATTGTGCTGCCTACACTGAATAATAGTTATTGCTTCAATAAACAATGTAAAACACTGTTTTTTTCTTTGCAGTTTCTATTTTTTTTGTGTGAGGCGCTTTTTCCACATAAGCAGGTCTCCAATGTACTGACGGCTGTCTTCACAAAATTCGTTCAGGCAGTTTTTGCAAAATTCTGCACTATTCAGAATAAGATTAAATGTGAAAAAGAACTGTACAAGAGAGCTAACTACGTACTGCATGTTCTGCCACTGTTACATTGATCGTGCATAGAAAATTGACTTTCACACTTCCATTGTAACAACTGAGTAACAATTGGTGTAATCCAGTTTAGTGTTTTTTTTTCTATTGATTTGGCATAACCGTTCCTAAATTTCTGTGTCGGAGCCGGACAGTGAGGTTTCCGGATTAAAGTGGTTAAATGCATATGGAGAAATCTGTTCCTAGCAGTTTTGTGTTGGACAGCAGGGATTCCGGTTAAATGGAGTTTGGACAAACAAGGTCTGACTGTAGTAAGGTTCAGGTACGACCATTGTTGCGTCAGTGTCACAATCCGGCCCTCTAGCTACTATGTACGTCCTCATTTGGCCCTCGGAGCAATTTGAGTTTGAGACGCCTGTTGTAGAACATGGTGGCGTTAGTGCCGTCTGACTGCATGTGCCATAGCAGCAATATTCAAACTCACAGCTTTCCCTGTTTCAGTTACNGGCACATTGCGCTATGGCACGTAACCAGCAACTGCAAGAGACCACTATTGTTACATTTGTGTAACTGTTGCGTCGCAAGNCCAGATATTGACACCATGCCTAAGCGAGGAAATTCGTGCTGTCTAAGTCAGTCTTGTGATTTGCTTGCAATTCTTTGCATATTATTTGATTTTATTTGACTTGCAACTGAGTAATTTCCTGCCAGCATGTCCAATTTCTCGGGAAGGTCCTTCCCGATTTCCACACTTTTTTCAGCCCTGTTGATCATTCTTACACGCAAGGGGGCAAAAAGAAATGCAACGACTACTGAGGTATTCCTATGCTTGGCCTTCTAGGAAAAGTATGGGCGAAGTGCTTCTAAAAAAGATGCTAAAGCTAGAGAATACCCAGTGTGGTTTTGGTGCTGGATGTAGCACAACAGACCAAATTTTCGAAAAATCTTGGGAGTATGCTCAAAGATGTCTGTGCATGTTTTGTCAAACATGAAAAAGCATTTGAATGGGTCCCTCAAGAAATGCTTTGTTGAGTGTTGCAGGAGTATGATGTTGACAGAAACCTGTGACTGGCCATCAAGTAACTGTATTCCTACTCATAAGTTTGTGTCCCCATATCAGCACATTAAATCACAACTGTTCACCATGAGTGTTAGTCTTTGAGAAGGGTGTGTGCTGTTACCACTCTTCATAGTCTATATCAGGGGTGGGCAATTAAATTGGCTCGGAGGCCACTTTGAGAAGGCCATGCCCACCCCTGGTCTATATGAATCAGATAGGCAGTCACAGACAAGTCGATGAGGGTGTCACTGTTCGAAGCTGTAGGATCAAGCATTTGGTACTGCTTTCATCCTCTGAACAGAGCCTTCAACATGCACTTGATTGGTTTTCAGCTGCATGCAATCAAGCTGCAAGGAAAGTTAGCAATGCTACACTGCAGCAGGTAGAGAAGATAAGTACCTTGGGGTGGGATTCATGAGTGAGGGAAGGCAGAGCAAGAAGCTTGATACATGGATTGCTAAGGCAAGCACAGTATCATGTGTACTTAATCCTTGTATGGTCACAAAAAGAGACCTTCAAACACTGCAAAGGTATCAGTTTTTATATTGGTCTTTGTTTTGATTCTCACCTATGGTCATGAATCTTGAGAAATGACAAAGGAAAAAGATCCCCCAAGTGCAAGCAGCAGAGATGTTTTTATTGTGAAATGTTTACATAGTGACATTTCATGACAAAGTGTGCCGCTGTGAAATTCCTCAAACCTTGAATGTTGAGCCATGTCTCCCAGTTCAGAGATCCCACCTACAAGGGTTTGATCATCACGGCCCATCCCGTCATTGTCGACGATGAGCTCGGCGCTTCTCCATTTTTTCTGCGTAGCTTGTGGCTGACAATGAATAACCAAAACTCAGAGAGGCACACCATCTGTTGCGATGGGCAGCAAGTGTTTCCCATGACTGTGGAGAGATGTGGAAGCCCGCCATGTCACGCTTGATGAAGTCTTTGTAGCGCAGTTTGGGTCTGCCAGTTCTACGAGGCGCGTTATGGAACTCGCTGTAGAGGATGATATCCTTGGGCAGGCGACCATCTTCCATACGGTGGACGTGGCATAGCCAGCGCAGACGTCGCTGCCTTGTGATAGTAGTGAGGTCATATGAACCGGTGAGATGCAGGATGGTGGAGTTGGGGACATGATCCCTCCGAGACACCAAGAATGGAACGAAGGCATCTGAAATGAAATGCATTGAGCTGGTTTTCTTGGCGGCGGCATGTGCACCACGTCTCACTGCTGTGTAACAGAACACTCAGGATGCAAGCGGTGTAGATCTTGATCTTTAGTTTGATTGCGAGGTGGTGATTTTTCCAAACTCTTGAACTAAGTCGCCCGAAGTTAGTTGAAGCCTTTCCAATTCGTTGGTTGATTTCATCGTCCAAATTGTTCGAAGAGTTGACAATAGATCCCAGATAAGATAACTTGTCAACAACATTCAGCAGTGAACCGTTGATGAGAATGCGTGGTGGACTGGATGTTCCGAGTGACATTATGACTGTTTTCTTCAAGTTGATGGTCATACTGAAGTCATTGC
>JGI24159J19872_10004684_pt1 | contig 17504 bp, 13 predicted proteins | sample Ectturendosymbi4_FD_19872 | JGI IMG/M metagenome (IMG submission 19872) | reverse complement strand
TTTTGGCAAAATAGGCCACAAAATTTTTTGCCAAAGGCATCAAAATTTTGCCAGATTTTCAAAATCTGGCAAAAATTATGCCAAATTGGCAACGCTGATACAACGATCATAAACACCATGGTTTCTGCCGTGCGGCCAGCGCATCGGCAGTTCGACAACATACGTATCTATTCAGTGGTACGGGGGCCACTTCGCTATGCTTGTCTTTACTGCCAATCTGTCTCAGAGGAGCTGTGTGACAACAGCTGATCTGGGATGGTTCGAGCAGTAGAACTGATGGTTCTGAACACTGTGTTTTGCCATGTAGCAATATTTTGGTTTATATAGGGCAGCTACTATTTTTCTGCTTGTGGTGTTCGATGGGATCGTCGTTCTTACGTTCTACCATGTTGTATATGGGGTTGCGCTTTTGCGCCTTTAAAGACTTCTTAGGATAAGGCGGTTGGCGCCACGAGAGCGTCTCGGCACATCGATATCGAATGTAAGGCGGAAGCTTTGAAGGACAGCTCTCAGATAGTGGAAATCTGCAGGGGCGGCCAAAAAAGGGGGTCCCTTGCACTTGAGGTTGGCGATGAGGCGTTATATCTACGTTAATTTTAAGTGGCTCGACTAATTCCGTATTACTGTGGACCTCGTTCTCCTTTTTGTGGGTTTGTCAAACTTGCCGTGGCAATAATTTGTCCTACTGTGGCGTGTTTGGTCTCATCTATTTGCTACAAAGGGGGTGTACGATCTCTGTTTGTTCAATTGACCGGTGGAGGCAAATAAAACAAAGGCGGCCACACGGAAAAGGCGAGAAACTGTCTAGGCGGGATATGCATGTATAGCACATAACTGGTAAATTCGTATTCTGGACGAAGTGAGTAAACAAAAAAAACGAGAAAGAACAGGTCATCGCCCGGCGTTAGCGGAAACTCACGATACAGGGCAATTCACTATAGGTCTGAACAAATATTCGGTCAAACATTGCAAAAAGAAGGAACACAAATTTCGACGTCCGGTGCATCACCAAACAAACGCGGGGCGGAAACCGACATTAACATTCAATTGTTCAGACGTTCGCGACCACTGTCGCACACAGGCATTTCTCACTAATGCTATCGCATTAAGATGGTTAGCGCACTATCAACGATAGGTCGCATTACGCATACGCAATATTACAACAAAGGCATTAACGGACAGCGTATTTACGGGCTGTCGCTCACTGAAACAGGTAGTTCTACCGATTGCATCGTTAACTAAATTTTAAATCGTTTGGTCAACGCCCGGCAATACGCGCTTACACGCTGTGCAGTGAGCTGCACCGTGTTCTCTCGATACAAAAACTTTGTTGCAGATGCAACGAATGTGATATCGCTCACAGCCACATTGCAGTCTATTTCCTATTTTATTCGGCTGCAACAGCAATTCGCCGCAAAAGCAAGTGTTCTCTATCGCGTCTTTTACTTCGCGTTTTTTATACACTTTAATTTCACCCGAAGAATCAGAAGACAGCGGCCGTTTGGGGCCTATACCTTGTTCTGTAGTAGTTTCTCTGCAATGTTCTGCATTCAGTTCCATTCTCGTTTCGGTTCCTTCGGTCAGCAGTTGCGTCGCAGCATCTTGGCTTGTCGGCGTGCTTGCCATAATTCGTTGCTCAAGCTCCCGGCAGTAATGGTCCAGTTCTTTGTCAGATTCCTCCATGCTGTCATGCGGTGATTGCTTCGGGGTAGAAGCGTCTTCATCCATGCGCTGTTCATCTTGTTCGGCGGCGTTGTTTATCGAATCGTCGATAAGCGAGGTGTCGTTCAGGGCATGTAGGTTTCCCTCACCATGTTGGTTTATTGGATCTCTTGAATCTGCGTCGTTTTCTAACGTCGGTGGTATCTGAGTCGGCGACTTCACGGCAGCTGGGCAGTCTGGTTTGATATGTCCGAATTTCTTGCACAGAAAACATTGGCTTGGTTGACCTTGATATTCTACTAAAAAAACCATGTCGTTCATAAAAATGTTGAGAATTGGTTCATGAAAAAAAAATGTGATCAGCGATTTCGGCGCAGCGTGCAGTACCAGATGTATCACAATAATTGCTCCATTCCCGACTCCATTTTGTTGTGACTTCACCACACGTCTGCCCCGTTAGCTCATCGAAATCCGTGGAAATAAAACGAATTTATTGATGTATTTACACTGCCCTCGATTTTTCTACGAACCGTGACTATACCGCGGTAAAGTGCTTTCAGAAACAGGTTAATAAAATAAAAATAAAAAAAACAGAAGAGAACGCGGTTCCATAGAAAAACAACGGATTAGTGGTGTTTAAATTTCTGTTTGGGGGGACCAAGCCACCAAAAGGCCCGCAGTAACGGGACAGGCACTGACGCAAAACAACTGACTGGAAATCCGGATGGTGAAATGTACAAAGAGCAAATTTTCTGGAATAGGCCAAGATAGGATCCCAAGTTTACTGTAGCCCGTCAGAAACAATAGCGCTAATGATAATAATAATTGGAATGAAACTAAGTTGAACGCTTTGAAAAGAACTGTTTTCATCGACAGCAAGACCCGGCAGCTGCATTGGCTGAATCAGCATCTCTATCTTGCCATGAAATCTAGCCTCGCATATCTCAGCTGATGCAATGCAGAGATTCGAAATACTCTAGGACAGCGCTCTTCAACCTTTTTTGTGGTGCACCCTTAAAGATGTTTTGATTAACTCATGCACCCTATTTACTGACATGTCCCCCATGCTCCCCACCTAATTGCGCCCATGTCTGTAAGTGCCCTGGCCTATATAAGCAAGTGCTCTAATTCAGTAACCCAGCTACATAATACAATTGATAATGGCTCATTGTCTGTTACTTATGAATCACAAATAATCAACTAATTACAACATTTAGCTTGACATGGTCTGATACTTACGCACCACATTCAAGAATGTGCAAAATTCAGATTAAATCCTGAAAGTCGTTTGTTGGTTAATGGTTCATTTTTACTAGCAGAAAGTATCTGTTTAGTGTGAAAAGTTTGCATTGCACCTTTGTGAATCTTTTTTAGTGGTGCACCGCACGCATATTTTGGTGCACCCGAGGGTGCAACGTGCACACCGGTTGAAGAGCGCTGCTCTAGGAAACATGTCTTTGCTGTGGGGTATAAAAGGAACAAAGTAATTTGTGATCCTGCAGAGCAAAGGCTGGGCTGTTTGTGCAATGAGAACCTCAAGTAACTCTGTCCAGCATAATACTCTGCCAAATAAACTTGGGGAGGTTAACTTCGTGAGTTGCCTGTCATGCTTGGTAGTGTTTTCCATACATGTTTGCCAGTAACATCAAACCTTCATCAATTTTTTTCAGATTTTTAATGGAACTTCAAGGTTAGCTCATATCAACAAACTGTGTCAGTACTTGTTTCGTAACGACCAACACGTTTATCGATCAACCGGTAGAACCGCTTCAATTCGTTTCGTGACAGACAGTTCTTTCTCTGCAACCGGTTTCCACCTTTCATGGAGAGAAGTATCAGTTAAAAGATGTATGTCAAATTCCATCAACACCTTCCAGCAGGAAGCAATTTTTATGGTTTGTTTACTAATCGTTATTTCCTCAGTTTCAGAGAAGTCTTCAATACCTTGTGGATCACCAGTTTCACCGATTCATGGAACTTATACAATTCAACGTAATAAGAAGATAACGGGTGCTTATTTCCAATGTAACGCCGGATACCTGATGCAGGGAAGAACCCTTTCTGTTTGCGTTTTTCGCTCCGCGCAAGGGTTTGTTTGGAGTGATCCCCCGCCTCTGTGCAAGTTGGGAAGACAATCTGGTTTGTGATTGAAAGCTTTCATATAAGCGATGTTGTGTGGAAACGTACAAAAAATATTAATTACGCTTCAGCAGTACGCAGGAAGCATAAAGCGTGTCATGGACGTAAAACAAATTTGTTCTTCCGTTAACATGTTGAGTGACTGAGATATTTTATTTGAATTTTTGGGTTTCGCATTTAAAATTCTGGTTTGGAGATAAGTTATGTTTGATTCTAAGACATTCCACCAATGAAGACCTTTCTGAGTTTACCGCAACCTTAATTTTCGGACTATTGAAAAACAATATTTCTGCCTTCCTGACCAACCACCAGAAAACCAGTCCGAAGCAAGTTCAAAACGTGGAGCATACAGTGCCCGAAGCTAATCAGTTCGAGCGGATGGTGCACGAAAGAAAAAATGAACTGGAAGGTTTTGAAGGCTTTACAGTTTTGGAGCCAGTTAATCCTTCATTCAGGAATTCAATCAGTTTTGGAAAGCTCTTGTGCGTTCAAGGAGGACATGTTCATCAACAAATTCTGCAAAATGATCACAACACCTCCCCTCAACTTTATTGAGCATGTATTTCTTTTGAGCTATAGAGCTGTTCGCACACTCTGAAGATGCGGAAATCTTGTAAATGCGATAAAAAGGGGAATTTTTGGATTTGAATTTTTGTGGGTGACGTCATAATTGGGATTGGTTTCGGAATTTTTGGCTCACACCACTGGCCCCTGGGCCCCAAGAGCCAATTTTGTTTCTATTTTTTATATAAACTAGGCGAAAATCCGCATCTTTTAGAGTTCTTGACTGGCAATCTAGCATTTGTGGTTCAAAGGTTATGGCCAAAAAATCAATTTTGGCAAAAAAGTCAAGATTTGGTTGAAGGGCGTTTGGATTGGATGAAGCCCTGTTTACACAGCGTTTGGCAACGAAACTTATTTACTTTAAACATGGCGTTTTGTGATGGGAAAGGAACAGCTGCGGTTTTAAAAGCTAAACCAATTAATAACGTTGAAAAGAAAAGTTAACATGTGCAGAGAGTAAAGTCACATTTGCATACTTCGATATACAAACATTTTGCTCGCCTGGTGAAGATGCAACAGTCTCCGTAATGGTTAGTTGTTGTTTTGTTAAGGCATTTGAATTTAAAAAAAGACTGTAATGAAGAGAAGCTATATACGTGGAATATAACTAACGCAATGTGTCAGACGCGTCTGAATGACTGCATTGCATAAAGATAGTTGATCATAACTTCACTAGAACCTGTCCGCACACACGTCTATATGCACATTTGATGTAACGTAAGTTATTTGTCAGCCGTGAGCCCAAATAACGTTGAAGCGTAAGTCAGAAAATATTTGTGTTTTTGTTGTTGCTGCAAACAGGATCGTTAACATGCGGAGAAAGAATATCTAGTGGTTCATCAGGAATTATCACTTCACCTGGCTATCCAAACAATTATCGAAACAACCAAGAATGTTTGTGGGTCATCACCGTTGCTGCTGGACAAACAATCCGAATTGTCATCCACCATTTGTCCATGATTTCCTGTGTTGGTGATTTTTTGGAGGTATGTATGGAATACTTAAACCAGTCATTAAGCCAGGGCAACATGTGAGCCATTCTTGTGTGCGTCAAGTTTTAAGGATATAAAAAGAGCACTTTTTATCAAAATGCTCTGTTCAGGATCTGTTTCTGATATTTTTGCAGAGAATTGTTCTGAGGGCTTAATACTGTGGCGCAAACAAACAATAAAGTGATGATGGCGCGTGATCTCTATTGTTGCTTGCTGCCACAGTGCGAAGCTTTGCGCACTTGCCGCTAGGAATTTCCGATCGCAACAAAATGGTGCTGTGACCAGGATGTGGAGGTCGTGCGGAGTTCAGCCTTCACACAAAGAACGTGCGATCGGTGTCGTTCGTTGTAAAAAGGAGGGGATATTGTTGCAACCTCTTAGGTGGTGTTGCGTTTGTTGTTTGATTCACCACGAACGGGATGTGCGTGAAGAATAACACCATTATACGTGTAGCGCGAGCAAGCAATGTAAGAGAGATTGCGGCGCATGATCTCTAGTGTTGCTTGCTGCCACGGTGCGAAGCTTTGCGCAAAAACTGCTAGTGACCGAGGCGTGTGCCCTGCCGGAGTCCGCAAATGCAACAGATCCGCTGCAGCTCTGACGTTCGTGGTGAATCGCACATTAACGCAACGCCAACCGAGAGGTTGCAACAATATGATTGCCAGAATTTGAAACCTGTAATTGCCGTCACACGAACCAACCGTTCTTTTTGCATTATAAGTAGCTCCGCCCTGGGGATGTCTGCAGCTCAAATGACACCTGGTCCTTCGCAGCCTTCCAACCGCTCGTAAATCTTATGAATCGGTCTACTTGAAGCTGATCACAACACTTTGCAGCAACGCTAAACATCACAGCAATCGTGTTGGCACCATCTTAAAACTATTATTTATTCGACACTTTTGCCACAGGCGTTAGAATGATTACTGCAGTATTGTCGTTTCACGACGAGCTGATATAAACAAAAACAGAAATACAACAGGAAAGTACGAATCTCACAAATGATGCACAAGGCTACGCAGATGTTGTCAGAATCTGTCACAATTTTTAAGAAACTCATCTACAACGCAAAACAGCCACCGAGATATGTGATGGCCCGTCATCGATTCATCAGACCGACCAAATAAGAATAGACGCAGCAACTCAACCTTACTCAGACAGTCGGGCCACATGTGTCCCGAATTCTCCCTCACTTTATAATGGTTTTAGATTTGTTGTCAGTTACAATATTACAGACCCTATTGAAGAGGACCGCTCGTGCGGAATCATGAAAATTACAGTAAAAGAAAAGGTTAATCTCAGTTTCGATTTCACCGCAAACACATATACGACAAGATATTTTTATTGGCGTTCTATGAACTGTGGGCGAGGCAAAGCATACAACGTACGGATGTCAAACGAGGATTAACTCCTGAAAGGTGGAGGATACTATGATTTGCAATGTGGCAAAGGTAAAAGGATTTCAAACGATTCGTGACATTAGCGTGGCTTGGAGAAGATTTGTTTCAAGTGAGGGAGAATTCCATAAGCTACAGGCCTTACGGAGAAAAAAGTTAAATGCCAGAGATTTTTTGAAAAGTGGAATCTGAACGTCTGGATTGTGGCGCAAAGTGTAGGGAGCAAATTCACTGATCGATCTAAAGGGACTCATAGGAAAAGGGCAGGGTACAAAACGAAAAATCATTTTAGAAAAGTAGCGGAGCATAGATGTCTTTATAGTGGTTTTAGTTTAAGGTTTAGATCAAGTAGTACATCTGCAGAGGATGTAGTTTTTAAACAGCCTCATATGANTTTAGCGGCGGGGAGTTGCGCCTGATCTAGCATATGTTTGTCAGCATCGGAGCTGTTATCTTAAATATTGCTTCCATAATCAAAAATCGGTAATATGTTGGTTGTGCAGAGAGCAACGAGAGTGTGGTAAGATAAGGAATTAGAGAATGAGCGAAGACGGTTGATTTTGGTCATCACTTTCTGATGAAGGTGGAGAATGTGAGTGTGGCACGAGAGGCTGTGATGAAAGATTAAGCCCAAACGTTTATGTGTATCGGTTTCTGGAAGGTAAGAACTATTGAAAAATTAAGGGTGAGGGAGAGTCCTCTGGTTAGATATTGTCATAAAGGCAGTTTTAGAAGGATTGGAGTTATTTTTCCAAACCTTTGGCCAGTTGTTTAAGGTGGAAAGGTCTTGAGAAAGTTCCCTGCGCGGGTGAATAGGACATTTGGCAGAATAATATAGAGTGGTGTCATCCGCGAAAAGACATGTGGATGCAATATTATTTGTAGCAATGTCGTTCACATAGATTAGAAATAACAGGAGGCCTAAAACAGAACCTTGAGAAACACCACAACTAGTGTATCTGACGGCTGGGAGGTCCTGTTGATGAGTACGTTGAGAGATAAAACGTTAAAAGATTTATTAAAGGGTCAACGATACCTGGTTGTCAAATTTTAAATAGCAAGCTTGTGTGATCAACGCGATAAAAACGCTTTAGCTATATCAAGAAATACTATTCTGGATGAGAGAATTTAATCCGTACGCTTGGTACAAATCGTTAAAAGTACCTAGCAATGAATTGAGAGTTGAACGTTTTTTCCAAAATCCAGAGTTGTTAGGAATCGACAGCTTATGGTGTTTTAGGTCGTTGTAAACATGTTTGCGTAAAAGTTTCTGAAAAACTTTTGAGAGAATTGGTAACAGAGCAACTAAACCAATGTTTCTCAAAGTGGACCTAATCGCCCCTTTGGGGGGGATTTTAAAGAGCAAGGGGGCAAAACGCACAAAGGGAACGAAAATGCTCAACCGCTAATCGATCATTGAGTTAATTGCAGTAGCCTCCTATTATGACTTCTTAGTTTCGTGCAAATTTTAATTTACTATGATAGCCGTTGCAGGATGTTGTTAAAGCAATTTTTCCGTTAAATTTTACTCTGGATCGTCTGCGTGCCTGGCTACAGTGTAGATCATTTTCACAACAATTCTAAAGCTAATATTAGCGTCGTAATACAATTGTTTTAAGCTGTTTAATGGATTGGTTCAGCTATTTAATAATTTCTTTAAACAAAATTCTTTAATTTTACTGCCTTGTGTTTGCTTTATGAAGCTTAGGGGACGAAAACGACATGTCGAGAATGAAAAGGGGGCGATGGAATCAAAAAGTTTGAGAAACACTGAACTGGACGATAATTTTGGACTTCAGGTTGAGAACCTCTTTTAAGAAGAGCTATCACAGTAGCAGATATTCCTCAGAAGACAAAATAAAATTAAAGAGAACGCTGAAGGGAGTAGCGAATGACTGACTACAAGTTTTAAGAACCAATTAGGCAAATTGTCAAACCCCTTGAATTTATTAGCACCATCCACGCGTGTGCTCTTTGCTAGCACAAGGTATCTGTGCTTGTGTTCTTTAGAAGCAGTAATTTCACCTTCGTGTTTACGTGTGTTTTTAATGTTTACGTATGTTTTTTACTCCCACCACATCTAAGCTCGTGTTCTTTCATGTGTCTGAGTGCTCTTTGTTAGTGCCATTTACGATTAAATTTTACTTCTTTGCGTGTGAGTTTGAAGACGTTAAGCAATAAACAAGCATCGCAGACCCAACAATAAGAGCTTTCAGTGTAAACAATGAACTAACCACTCTTAATCTAACCTAAGCTCTGGAAAACACATGGTAATGAAAATTGTAAAGCTGAACGAAAAAAAACAAACTACGTCTGGTATGTTTTAAGCGCAAGTATCCTAACTGCTCAGACCTCAACTGAAATGACCACGTGAGAGTTTCCGTGCTGGTATATTGCTTTTAGTTGACATGATCATGGGTCTGGGGTAGTAACCTTGCTGTGTGGAATTGAATCTTTTATCATGATGAAGTGTTGTTGCAATATTAAATATCACTCCAGCGATGTTGAAAGGAATATGCGATTACCAGAGCAGGTCAGCGGCAAAAATATTGTCGTTCAAATTACAGGTTTCAAGGAAAGAAATGAATTATGTCTGCTTTGCACAGATGTACAACGGCACTTCCAGACCTACAAACGTGAACAAGTTATGCCATGATTCCGGTGTCTTCTCACAACGAGTATATTTTTCGACTGCTCACACTGTAACTCTACGCTTCGTGTCCGATACTTTCCTCACTTCCAGTGGATTTCAACTTACATGGCAAGCCATTGCAAGGCGAGGTATTTTTCCTGCGTTAAAGCCTACAAATGACTGTTACCATTCAAACAGTTCAAAGTCTAACTTTAACATTCAGTTGTTTCAAGAAAATTTCGGCCAGATTTTCATGGCGTTCGAAAAAGTCGACCTGTCGTACTAGCACCAACCTAGAGATGCAATTATTGGAGGTGGAATCTAACCAAGAAGTGTTTCAAAGCCATTTCATTTCCAAACGATATCTTTTTATTTATGGGACATAGATGCCTTCAGGATAAAATTGGATGCTTTAGTTTAGAATTGAGCAGCTACCGTAACTTTCCACTGAACCATGCGATGGTTCGGCTTTATTGCGTTGCCTTCGTTGTTACGATTCAGATTACTTTTATTCCAACACAGAAAGTAATTACAGCTCATTAAAAAAAAGGCTAATGAATAAATTATTGCATAAAACATTATCTCAGTAAGTCAAATAATTTTGTTGGGAAACTGAGTGACTTTTGAAATTGTTGCATCGCTCCAGACTTCCGCCTGTTGCCAGGACATCATCGTTCTAGAAAATGAGCGACACGCTCACCACGATATGTTTTAAAGTTGTTGCGATTTTTCCAAGATTGCGTTCTGATTATTTTTAAAGTACTAAAAAATGTTAATGCTATTTCAGTTGCGGAAACAAAACAACGTAAGTCTGATACGTTAACAGGCCCTCATACAGGGGTTGAGCAGCTGGTCGATTGACTTTCCCCGAAATTTTCAAAGACATGTTTAGTTGTTAGGTTCAACAAGTTACAAACGTTTTCCACACCACCGAAAATATTTATTAACTGGTTGCTGCCCTGTATTCTAATGTACGCTATTATAAATCGAGAGGCTTTAAGCGGTTTGAGTGAACAACCATGCACAGCGACGTAATTGTTTATTTTCTGGGAAGACTGCTGTGCGACAAAAAGTATCTGCTAAACATTCTCAATGTAAGTACTAACGTTTGGTGATGGGGGGACGCTTGCTTCACAGATTCCACAATTTCTGGGAACAGACTTCGGACTCGGCATAACAACAATATCATAGCTTCTTAGTCAGGGTCGGATTTTGCCGCTGCGAGGCCCTAAGTCTGTGGTGACGCACTTCCGGCACGCATGTCAGAGGTGGCACTCATAGCCCTCTCTGTGGGAACGCGCGCACCGTCGCTTCAGTACAGAGTATGTTTTCGGAAAGGTAGAGTGACGCGAGGCCAGGTTTATCCAAGATCGGGACAGTCACCTGAAAACACTGATAAGATGCGGAGGAGCATAGTTCCTCTCCCAGTGCTCTATCAGGAACACCCACTTACCCAGCATGTAACTTCAGAGGTTATACCCTTTGGGAACATTACCGCCAATTATTACATTATTTTTGTAACGCTGTTTTGGTTTTGGACGCGAGATTATTATGGACCTTCTGTGAACGATTAGTAGAAGCCAGAACATTAGCAAGCAATAATATACCAAACGTTTCACTTTATTCTTAAAATATTTTCAGTGATAAAGCCTACTACTTTGTACATTAGGTTAAACCAGTGGTTCTTAACAGGGGAAACACCTCCCCAGGGGTGTCAAATAATATCCAGGGGTGAGTGAGCTCTTAGATTCTCTGCAACATGCAAAGTTTGATCAATAAATTTACTCATAATTGCACTTGTTTTTACAACTTACTTAAAGTTATGGAGGGACATGAAACAAAGGAAAATCATTTAAGGGAGGCGTGACAGAGAAAAGTTAGAACCAGTGCGCTAAACTGTGGACGAGGCAAGCAAGGACGACATTTTCACATTATTACATAACGACTACCGATTAAACAAGATGACGTTTGCGAACAGCAGCATTGTAGACAATAGTAACTTAGAGTTCTTTCTTTCTGATGAGTGAAAACTGTAGAGGGGTAAGAATTTATCGCTTTTTCGTATCTTTAAACATGCCATCACCTTAATTTATGTGGTGATTACGAGTACAGTCTCTAGTTTGCTACAGACTGACCAGCTTGTACACACTACACAGTGAGCACAATTTTCCAGCATATAATAAACCTGCAGAACTCCTCGTCACAGAATAAGGTGATGGCATGCAGCCTAGGATCTAGGCCCTAGATGCTTTTAGGAGAGGATTGGACAAAATTTTGTGTATCACTGCAGTAGATTGTTGACTCATGGAATATCTATTTTTTAGTGTTAGCTGTTTCTGCGTAGGGATAGCTCTAAATGGGTACTTCATTTTTCAAAAGTATGTGTTTTGGTAGACTCCACGTTTTGAACACTAAAAAATCAGCGTAGCGAAAAAAGCAAAAAATTACATTGGAAGATCATTCCAAGAGGCCTGGACAGAATCGTTTGGAGTGGTTGACCGCAGTGGGAAAGCATTATGTATTCTATGTACTGGAAGTGTTTGTTAGGTCTATTATTGTGTATTTAAGACGAAAGATGTTGATGCATAAGTTGTGTTTTCTAACCCAAAACTACAGCTGTCCCATTCAGGTTAATTTGCTGTGTTGGCACTTCGGAATACATAGTGATTTTAATACACAGTGATTTTAATACATAGTGATTTTAATACATAGTGATTTTAATACATAGTGATTTTAGAGTTGCTGTTAAGGAATGTTTTGCGGCTGCCGGTGATCCCAATTCCTATAACAAGACTGTTTAAGGCTGTGTTCACCGCACGCGCCTGCACTTGCACTTGCAAGCTGTCAACCTCTTTCCTTGTCCTATAGTGCGGAATCAACATAAATCAACAGTTGCTTTACTAAGCGCACTTAAACGCGAACCGTCCTACACGATGCCTTTACCGGCTTCAAGACACTGACAAACAAAAATCAACTCACGAACGAAGCACATTTAAACAAGACTGCGCGCCGCTTATTCGCCCAATGACAAACAGCGGCGAAACTCAACAACGCTAGAAAATGTGCACATAGGCACAAGAAATTCTTACGTTGCCGTTTAGGCACTCGGTCTATAAAAGGTTCTCCACCACTGCCCCAGGTTAATCCACTTGTGAGGATCCCCTCTTCCATGGTTACGAGTTGGAGAGAATGGAAAAGCATAAACCAATTTGCGCAAAACTGAAAATGGCGATATTGACGGTCCAAGTACGCTCTGTAAAAGGTAGCTGACTCCTTACTAGAATGCCCCAAGATCATTGCATTTGTTACCGCCTTCAACGCAAAAATGCTGAATGACACGGAATTGTGGAAATCGTGCTTGTCTCGCGGGAACAGGATTTTTTATTTTTTTAGGCAAACCATCCGAAAACGTCACGATTACATATTTGACCAAACACACAGCTTGTGCATTTCACAAGTTTTACATCTATTTGTTCTTACCTGTCCTTCTTGATAAATATGCCTATCGACGCTTTACGATTCAAAAATTGCAGTTTGAAGAAAAATAAAATTGAAACAAATCGTAAGTAAACGTATAAACGAGCTTAATTTATGTCATAAAACTCTAACGAAGCTACACGTACTTAACCGGTTCAGACTAAGCATTATAATATTATTAGTTGTTACCAGTCACGTAGCAACCCGGGGCACCGGGGGGCACCTTCTGGGGGTGTCAAGTTGTTTATTGAAAAGCAAGTTGTAAAAGTTGTTTTAATTATTTTTCAGTTTTTGTGCTTAGAACCTCTTGCCTAAGAAACGTGGAAATGTGGTTGTAAAGTGAACAAATTGATAAAACGGTTACTCAAAAGTATCAAATCCAGAGTGCTAATTGATCTCCGCGTTTGTCGTGAAAGCAGGTCCCTTTAACTTCATCGGGTGGCAATTGACCCCCATCCCATGAAGCTTCCCACCTAGCCAAGGCCATTTCCCCCTCCCAGTTCAAATGTTCTTTGAACGAAGGTCGGGGTGACATTTGCAGGCTGGGAAACATTACTGTTCCGGTAGCTGGAGGTTAAATTCCCCTCCCCCCTCCACTGAAAATCTCATAAAAAAGGCTGTCCTTGAAAGCAAGTCAAGTCAAGCTCTCTTAATCCTATTCTCTTATCGTTCGATCGCTAGCAACGCCAACTGCACATCACAATGTCTCCTGGCCCCATCAGCATTGGCGACAAACATTTCTTGGCACGTCACATGCTATTTTTTAGTGTTCAGTGGGAGATTTTCAATAAACAAGAGTCACAAGGTCTAGGCTAGTCATTAGGTGGGCTTATCAACATCAAATTTTAGCCGCTGAAGTGAAGCAGTTTCCAAAGGTAATGTTGCTCAGCTTCAGTCGAACCGATGTTTTTCTGTATGACGTAATGATGTCCACAATGACTTGAAGCCAGATAGTGAAGCTGGTGTGTTTGAGTGGGTAATTTAGTGCTCAGATTGTATACTTGAACTGCAAATAAAATGAATCAGAGCAAGTTGATAGGCAACGTGGGTTTCGTTGAAAGTTTGACACCTTTGTTCTACATTACACCTAACATTTACATATATAAAAAGTTGCAGTCGCAGAAAAAGTCATTTCAACAAGGAAAGCTTTGAAAAGGTGCTGCTCTCATTTTGATAAATTAGAGGCGATGAACCTTAGTCTGAAAACCTAACGCAAGGGAGAACTATATGTTTGGTTGTGGTAGTGGTGAACGCTTTTATTAAAAGGACTTCAGCTGGAACAGATTCACAACTTGGCAATGGCTGTACTGGATATAGTTCTTCAGTACGATTTCAGCCGAACTTAAGACGTTGTAGTCAGTGTTGGGTTTAGAATTGGGGGGGCCGAGGCAAGCCTGAAAAGGGGACCCTCTGATCACGCCAACCGTGATACTCACTTTTGATCACGTCTAAGATACGGCCATTCAAGGATACGTTCCTGAGACTACGGCGTGACTGACATAGCAGAAGGAGAAAAAGGGTGTTCATGACACACCACTTTGAAAACACTGAAAGGTGGGAAGACAAGGCTAGCAACACACAAAAATTAGGCAATGGCAAGTGGTTGGCATCGCCCCCACTACTTTATTTCCGCGCCCCATTTCTCTGTATTCACCATCAATAAAGTACAAAATTTCCCCCTTTGAAAGTTTCACACTTTCCCCTTTTGAAAAAATGCTTGGTAGTTGGTATCCTGAATTTGTTCACATTCATGTCTTTATGGGAATCCTTGAAACTACAAACAACAACCAAGAAGAACAATGAATTTATTTTAAACTTCATCCTTTGAACTGCAAGAACGTAGCATAGAAAAGCATCCAGCCTGAGACTTGTTTTGGAAAGCATTGAGGCTGGATGAGTCAAGGCTGCCCTCATCTTGCATTGACACTTGTTGTTTGAAAAATGTGCAAAGTAGGAAATAATTCATCATATACCTTATCGCAAACATTTCTAATGCAGCAAGTAGCCTACACAACTGACTTCAAGCATAGGTTAAATTCAAACCATCGAAAATACCTGAAATATATGTAGAAAAAATGAGTACTCATAATACTCAAAAAATCCCATTTATGCTACCTGATGAGATGCCTGAATGTAGCCTTGCTTGTTATTAGTCTTTGCAGCACAACAGCAATAATACAAAATTACTTTGTAAACTAAGAAAAAATGTCCTCTAAATTAAAAAATGTAGTGTGCTCCCTGCTATAACAATTGCAAGTTTTCTTATTTTCTAATGGAAATGTTCAATTAAGGTACAGCATCACAAGTTATGAGAAATTTGTCTAACCTTTTCAACTCAGAGACATAAAAAAGACTGCTTTCTGTTCAACTGGCATTTTCGCAAAATTGTGGATATACCAAATACTTCAATTTCTAAAAATCTTCATTTGGTAAAAAAAATTGCCATTTTGTATAAAAAGTCATCATTTGGTATAAGTATTTGCTCTCATTTGATAGGGTCTTTTCAGAACTTTTTGGGAGAAATTTTAACCAGCAATTTTTAGGTATGGAAGTTAGTTTGAAGCTTTTCTTTATTTGCTCATTGGAGTTGGTGGTGGGGTCCCTTCGAAAGGAAGGTATTTATACATTACAGCTGCTGTTAGGAGCCCTTTGAAATCAAGGTACTTACACATTAAAGTTGCTGTTTGGGTCCCTTTTGAAAGTATAGTACTAGCACGTTACAGTTGCTGTTGGTGGGCACTTTGAAAACAAGGTACTTAAACATTACTGTTGCTGTTGTGGCCTCTTTGAAAGCAAGTAATTTTACATTTCAGTTGCTGTTGGAGGTCCCTTTGAAAGCAAGGTACTTTCACATTACAATTGGTGTTTGAGGCCCCTTTGTAAGCATAGTACTTGTACATTATAGTTGCTGTTGGTGGCCCTTTTGAAAGCAAGGTACTTGCACATTAAAGTTGCTGTTAGGGTCCCTTTGAAAGCAAGGTACTTACACATGATAGGGGCCCCTTTGAAAGCAAAGTGCCTGCACCTCACAGTTTCCGTAGGGGAGCCTTTTGAAAGCAGAGTACTTACATATGATCTGCTTTGTAGTACATTATATGAGTGAATAATAAGTTTTTTTTTCAACAAATAAGGAAAATTTACACACGCAACACTTCAAGGGGGCCCCCAAGACGGGGGGGGCGAGGCAAGTGCCTCGCTCGCCTCCCCTTAAACACACCATTGGTATTAGTCACTACTGAGCAATAAAAAAGCGGGTGTCCCACATAGTAGGATTTGATAATACAGTTTTCAAAACACATATCTGCTGATAACGGAATGGGGTATTCGGTCTGACTGAAAGCCAACAGGGAAGAATATTTAACGAAATATGCTGGGTCCATAGATGCATATGTAAAGAAAGCAGAAAAATAGGAAGAGCAAATGATGAGAAAGGTGGTGAACAAACAGAAAAAGCAAGACCCACAATCGGTAATGAAAAACAAGACTTGTTTCAATTTATGAGTGTTTGGTTCTGATATTCAAGATATATCTGAGCTTCTCAAAATACACTTGTCTCTGCAGAATCTGTTTTAGTTTCAGTGTCACGCATTGGTCAGTAAATCAGTCGCTCTCACCATAGGTGCTCTAGACCTATATAGTGTAACGTTGGATTTTACCACGTGTTTATTTTACGATACTGCTAGCCGTACACATACCTCTTACCTGCAGTTTAACCTCAAGCTTTGGCCACTGGCCAAGTGCATATCAAGCACGAACAACCACACGTTCTTCCCATCCAAAAATGTAACCGCACCACCTCAAAGTATTTCTTGTGGCGTGTGCATTGACAAGCATGTTACAGACGACTGCGCAAACGAAATACTTTATTACACTTTCTAGTGATTCAATTACTGCGCCCTCAATTACAAGAACTTGATTTGATAAAATCCAAGTTGCATATGAAATACAGCTACTTTACCAAACTGTAAAGAATTACATTTAACTACGATTACAATCAACTCCATCATGCAAGGTGTATTTCGAGAAATAAATATTTACATTTTTTTAATTTATTTTTTACTGCAGTCGAGAGCATCCGAATCAATTCATTCTAAATGTTGTGCTAATTATGCAAAAAAAAAAAAGTTTTAAAATGTGCTTGAAAAAAAATTTTTTTGATACAAAGGAAGTATGAGAAATATTCAGTTTTCTAAATTTTTCAATCATGACATTGGCAATCATGTCGCAAAACAATATTCTCATATTTCGATCCACGACACCCAAGAAATCGGCAGAATAATATCGATTTTAGGCAGAAAATCTACCCAACACTTCAAAACGCGGGGACAATAAATAAATTTAATTTTTTTTCTACATTTTTGAAGGTGTTGCATTTATCCAATGCACCTCCGTAACATACATTCAATTCAGCGAAAAAGCATCAACAAACCGAATCCAACAAGTTGTCGCGTATGATTAAACAAGGAACAAGATTTTCAGTTATTTTACAGACTCACAGACTCCGTCGTCAATTTCGTCGTCTTCAAACAGCACATGTGGTGGAAACATTGAAGGCCAGTCATCAGGAACGATCACGTCACCCAACTATCCAAACAATTATCCCAACAATCAGGAATGCATTTGGAGAATCACCGTTAATGCAGG
>JGI24159J19872_10004683_pt1 | contig 17510 bp, 8 predicted proteins | sample Ectturendosymbi4_FD_19872 | JGI IMG/M metagenome (IMG submission 19872) | reverse complement strand
CAAACAAACAGAAAAGTTAAAAATTACCCTAGAATCAAAAATTGCCCTAGGCGTGCAGCAAAAATTAGGTCTATTAGAACAGCAAGCGAGTCTTTTAACTGCAATGGAGTTCTCTTTGCGGCCCGCAATTTTTTCCTCAAACCGTAATGTGGCCCTTCATGCTCGCAGTCTTTCACCACCCTCACTTACCTTTTAAGGTTTTCAGAAATGTACACATAAAGTCGTAAGCAGTAGTAGAAATAAACTTATGGGTCGTTTTCTTGAAGATTTTTTCTTGTCTTGAATATCATATAACAGGTTGATTCCGGAGTCTAGAGATTAATGATGTTGGGGAGATATTTCGTACCCAACACAGGTCTATGAAGCGGAAAAAAGATTCAACGGAATTACTCAGTTGAATGATATGTTTGCATTTTTGAACCCACACGAGCTTCTGCAAATCAAAACCAGGAGACTTGTTTGAATGCTCTTAAAAGCATGTATGAAGACGAAATTGACTTTTCGGAGTTGTGGAAAATGATAGATTTAACCGACTCTTACGAAGCAGCGGTACCATTGTCGAAAGCAGGGCTATAGACTCGACTCCGTATTTATGTTTGTGTCTTAAACTTTATCTTACCATTGGTGTTTCAACTGCCTGTTGCGATAGGAGTTTCTCCAAGCTCAAATTGAGAAAATACTATTTGCGTTCCACTATGGGCGAAAGTCGGTTATTGGGTTTGGCAATTCTTTCCATGGAAAGTCAATTTATCAAAAAGCTTGATTTTGGAGATACAGTGTAATCTCTGATTTTGCTTCGTCAAAGGCTCGACGAGTTCAGCTTGAGTAGCAACGAAATATTATGATCCGAGTGTTAGCGTCAGGATTGACGCGGCGGTTCTGCGTTGTGCTGATAAAATGCAGCACTGGCTGGCTGAAACTTTGGCCGGCAGAGGGGTGTTTCTCATGCGATATTTTTCATATTCTGGCTGAATGCGTCTGCTGTCTGTGTGCTGATGTGACTGTCCGGCCTTTGCCTGGCAGAGTGCCTTCCTGGTAATGTTTTTGTTGAATATGCGAGCTGTCTTTATGTTGCAGAATTTGACTTCGGACTGGCGTAGCGTACTGCGTTTCTTGTCTATTGACGTAAGCGCGAAAATAATTTTTTCGCAAAACGAGTTGGAGTACAGTTGTCGTTATATATGCCGGTCAATGGTCTTAGTGTAGAGTAATTATTTTGTTGGTGATTTTCTTCCTAGTCACGCTTGCTAGTTGCATTTCCCCTTCGTTAACTTCTTTTTTGTTTGCCTTTCGGTTTCCTGTCATTCATTTTGAAAATCTTTGCAGGCCTGTTGATCGCCTTGGGAGTCGAGTAGTGGGACTTCGGTCATACCAACTCCCGCCCACCACAAATCGTGTGTTTGTTCGAAAATACTAACTGTTGAGTAAATGCGACAAAATCTTTGCTTTTACGTTCATGTTTCTTAATTTGTTGTCAGCCTCATAATCTTCTTTTTAGTTTGGACACAGTCCAACTTAAGGTTTTCTGTTTGTAGTAGTTGTTCGAATACTCTGCTGATGTGGTGATATCATCATGTTGCGGCTATTACCAGATGCAGCTGTGCATTCGGTCCCGCGGCAAGGTGTTCGGTGAGGTTAAGCAGTCGACAGCTTACGCTAAGTTTGGCGGAAGTTTTTGCAAACAGGTCTTCAAAAAACAAAAGATCATACCATGGAGACCTAGAAAATTTTTCGCCCCCCTTGGAAAAATATGTTGGACATAATTTGAAAGTACTGGACATAGTTTAAAAAAGTTGGGCCACTCTCAGAAAACTCTTCGCCCCCCCCCTGGTGTCCCAAGCTGGTTACGGGCCTGTATAACACAACCACCCGGACCAAGGGGCGGCAGATTGTGCTCCTACGCCACTGATCAGATGTGCGTAAACGATCATAGGCCCTTATTTCGACGAGCTTATGAAACAACATCAGGGACAAGATTCTCTTTGAAATTCGTGAGTGTGGGCATTGGGCAGTAAATAAAACTAAAAAAAGTAACGTTCGTATTGTTCTTGTGGTTTCCTCGAGTCCGCGATGATTTATATGGGTCTGAAAAAGTCCGCTGTTAAAAAAGTTTGGGAAACACTGGTCTAGGGTGAAACTTGGTTTGGCTATGTTCGAAAGTGTTGAGAAACCAACAAGGTTCAACCGGTACATACGATGCACTGGCTACTGTTTCGACAAACAACATTACGTTAAATGCCAATTGCTTACAGAAAAGCATTAACTCCGCCGAAAGCAAGCAAATTATTAACTTGCGCTCACCTATTTGAGAGTTTTGTGCTCAAACCGAAAAGCCACTAACTTCGCTAAGGTTTAGTGCCCTGATTACAAGTCTGTTTCTGTTGTTACTCCAACTTTCCTGTTCGTTTAAATAAATTTTAGCCAACCACTTGGAGGCGATTTTCTATTTTCCTCGCACGAAGACAAACGTTCATACCTTTGACGTCAGGAAGCCTTCTAACACCTTTAGCTCGCGAAAAAACGTGGAGCGCCGACTGTTTTAGTGGTTATGCCACTTTGCTTAAAACTTACGGGCTCGTCCAGCGACTCAAATACACTATTCCTATCAACCGATTGGGTAGTCGGCACAAGAGAAATATTGCAGCAAACAAAAAGCTCGTTGACGTGAAGTTGGACATGTTACGGGTAAAGGTTGGCCATGGATATGCGTTTACGATAGGTCCCATCGTCATTTGTGAAATGCTATTACAGTAGACTCCGGTTAATACATCCACGTTGGGACCAGCCGATTTTGGATGTAGGGGAAGCGAGCGAGGCACTTGCCTCGGGCCCCCCTTTTCAAAGGCAACCTCGAGGTGTTTCGCGCGTAAATTTTCGTTATTTTTGGTGAAAAACTTATCATCCACTCATATAATATAGGCCCTAAACAAATCATAAGTAAGTAATCTGCTTTCAAAGGGCCCCCAACAGTAACAGCAATATGCAGTTATTCTGCTTTCAAACGGACCACCAACAGCAAATGCAGTGTGCAGGTACTCTGATTTCAAAGGAACCTCATCAGCAACTGTAATGTGTAAGTACTCTGCTTTCAAAAAGGCAGCAACAGCAACTGCCCTGCTTTCAAAAGGGCCCCCAGTAGCAACCGTAATGTGTAAGTACTCTGCTTTCATCAAAGGGATTCTCAATTTCAACTGTGATGTAAAAGTGCCTTGCTTTCAAAGGGGCCACCAACAGCAACTGCAAAACTAGAGGTGGGGCGCGATACAGCATGCTATCGCTTAACTTTTGTGTTGCTAGCTTTGTCTTCCCAACTTTTAGTGTTTTTAAAGTTGTGGATCATGAATACCCTTTTGTATTTTCTTTTATGTCAGTCCTGCCGCAGTCTCAGGAACGTATCCTTGGGTGGCCAGCATATCTCCTTCCTAGGCCTGAAAAAAAGGTTTTACCGCGATTGGCTGAGTATGATGACGTCATAAGAGGCCTCCTTTTCAGCCTTGTCTCGCCCCCCTCCCAACCGTAAGTACAACACTGGTTGTAATAACCGATTTTCCTAAAAATACAACTAAACAACTCCAAAGGGGTGAAAATGATGCAGTTGATGTTCTGTTCTATATTTATTCAGCACTGAAAAAGCTGCGCAGGCTTGCTCAGGCCGAAACGGTTCTCTGAGATGGCCATCTACTTCTGCCTTAAGAGCATTTAAGAATCAGAGCATTAAAAAACAATTTGCCTACATGGGGAATCAGAAATGGATGGATTAAGCGGTGGCTGGATGCATTAACCAGCGTCTACTGTATATGCAAACCGCAACTCTCGCAAAAAGGAGTCATTCTGGACGACAGAAAAATAACTAAACAAAATATGACGTTTAGACAAGCAGAATAAGTGATACGCAAACACAAAGGTCATATGAAGTTAAAACTGCAAGGCGTTTTCAGCAAAATGTGTTTTATCCAAACCTATCTGCGCATGCGCACAAAGAAGTATGTGATGAACTTCGAGTGTGGACTGTAGTAAATATTATCGATCGTCTCAAGTCCTTGGATGCTGCAAACAGAGAATATCACCAATAAGGACTGAACTATGCCTTGGATGTTCAAGCATGTATTCAAGGAACAAACGAAACAACAGTGCATGGAACTCTTCAGAACTGTTGTTTCGTCTGAGTCAACGTCAGGCCGTTCGCGGTCAACCACGGAGCTTGCTCCTGAGCTGGTTCTTCGTACCTTAAAAATTAAAACCTTCGTAAGACTGATCACTGAAAACCGGTTCACACATCAACATACGTCGCCGCAAAAAAGCACTCCTGTCCTTTAGAAGGTCGCTCTCAACAGTACTGTTTATGGTTCCAGGTCTGGCAAAAAAAACGTTTGTTCACTTGAGGCGTTGCAGCTCTACGAAAAACATTCAAGTTCCTTTAAATCAGCAGCTATTTAATCTTTCAACTAATTCATGTTGTTAGAAATTTACAGAAACGGGTCTCCGATAACACGCTTTTCATCAAACCGCTGTCGCGATGTTTTAATTGGCACGCAGCGCCGTTCACACAATGACGTCTCGTCCCTCTAACAAAAACGTGTTTTAAAAACACTTGCCCGAAGTTAATTCCAATGTCCAAAACGAACAGACGAATAACAATAACTTATACTGCGTCATGTTAAAAACCAAACGACCAAAAAATGTTAAATTGTTCATTCGGAAAATAAAATAAATGGCAACCCAGCATTACGCTAATCAGGCCCGAGGTGCACAACTTACCATTCGCTAAGTGCCACCCTGAGTTTCTCTTCCTCCTTTCTAACGCCAGCAGCGAGTTTCTGCGCTCGTTTGACGTGAGGCAGAAACTCGGTACTTTGCTTTGCGTCAAAAATTCTGACTTCTTCGTTGAGATCTGCGAACAATCACAACGATTGAACCACAAAACCGCGCACACCATTTTCGTAATCGCTTTGAGACGACTCGACGGAGGATAAGAAGCAGAAGCTCAGCGAACGACGTCATTTACAACGGAAGGTGCATAGTTGTTTCTTTTTTAGGGCAGGCTGTGGTTTTTCAAACGCACGCCGCAGCTGAGCACTGAATAAACCAAAAGACAAACCAAAACAACTGCTACGACAACGATGCAGAAAATTCCCACCGTGCAACTGGCAGCGCATGTCCAGGCTTTTCTCAGCCACGCGATTCACTGCGTCAGCACAGGATTGTTGCAAATAACAGCGGTCTTGCTTGAAACGAATTTCTCGTAGAAAATCAGTAGGATCCTGAAAGTTGCAGTGCAGTCAAAAAGCTGTCCTTGCGTGGAGAAAAATAAGATTTGCAAGCAGAGTGCACTGCGCATACATTTTTTTAAGGAATCTAAAAACAACAATTCCGCAATTAGAGGGTATTACTCGGCAGATAACGACCGGGTGGCAATTTACGTGGCAAACAAACGGAAGTGTTCAAGTCGATAGAAAGATCACATTGCAAAGCGGCCTCCCAACATTGAAATTGGTTTTATCTTATTTTCCTTTCCAGCTTTTGGGGAGTCGGAGACACATCCAAGCTGCCGAGAAGTTGGAGCATTTTTCAGCCATGGCAAAAGGAGTTCTCCCGAAACCTTTTCTTGAGAATTTTCCAGCCCCCAACATCACTTGTTTCTCAGGTTGGGTTTGGAATACAAGAAAAACAAACGCTTTCTTTTCATGCAACCGCGTTGTGCTGAAACGTTTCACCGTCGCTGCCTTGCGCGGTCCAGCAACCAGCAACTGTCTGGAACCACCAAATGGTTATTTCCCACACCAGAGATGCATTTAATGACATTCACAATGAACTTGATGTACTTCTCTGGCGATCTCGATCACAAATTAAGGTCACTAGTCTGAAATCTTCGAACAGTTTTCAGTGGTGCTAAGCCTGCTTTAGTTCAGCACCAGAACCGATCATGGTCGGCGGAAGGGGGGGGGGCTTCGGCCCAGTCCCGTCGCCATGGGGGGCTTTGGTGGGCTTAGCACCCCCAAACAAAGTACTAAGACCCCCAAATCCAAATATGAAACACTATAAATCAGTGGAGATTTTCTGAAATTTTCAATATTAAGCCGTCTCGCACTAACGTAAAGCGCCCCCACACAAACGTAAAGACCCCTAGTGAAAACTTTCTGGCGACGGTTCTGCTTCGGCCCCCTGGATTTTGAAATTTGTTTTCTCTTATTTTCGGAGTTGGTAAAATAAAATTTCACCACTGTTCACCCCACTGGAAAAAATACTTTCGACCCCTGTGGGACCAACTAAGCGGAACACCGTCGGTGAAGCATCACAACGTAAACTGTCGTAAAACATACGACAATTAAAGCAATCAGGCTGTCGGTAAGCAGGTAACTTGGGTAATTTTTCTTTCAGAGTAACTGTGTCGATACGGAGGTAAGATGAATTGTTACAATTCAGTGAACGACCCCTGTTTCGCCATTAAACCCAATCAAAAAATTTAATAGTGAAAGTACCTTGTTTGAGGTAATGACCAAGTTGTTCAACACTCAGCATTAACTGCTTATTCTTTGCCTCTCAGCAAACAGCTGGGAAACATACAAAACGGAGCCGGTGTAATATTTCCTGCTGTGATTCTTGCTTTCAACGCAAAAAACAAAAACAATTTGTTTCGGAAAGCAACACTTCACAGAAAAAACGCACCTTTACAAAATGTGTGCCCAACGTAGCAGCAATCCGCTGGTACACTTGTCCACCGCTGGCATGCGTCATTTTCAGAGGTCGGTGGATTAAGAAGTCGTTCACTGGTTGGTGTTTTCTATTCAAAACACATTAGGACTAATTGCACGAANGAGTCCCTTACGCGTATCAACTGAGAAGAGAAAGGAACAGAACTGATTGTAAAAAAGGCGGAGCAGCTTNTGTGAACCCCTGAAACGGCATCAATCGCACGACCAACGAAAAAAAAACGTAACACCAACAANAGACAATTCAGAGGCGGCCCGGACCTGGCGGTCAGCGACAGGCAACACAGCTTCGCTTGTGCCTATTTCCACTGAGTCAGAGTGGCGAAAAAGCAACTTCCAACCATAATTTTTCTATGGTCCGGTTAATTTGATAGGCCATAGGTGGCAAACATGGTTATGAACTGTGAACGCCGCTGGACGTTTAGTGGAAGAAAACATGTTAAACGTGTTTCGCATACTGCGTTTTTGAGCTCGATGAAATCCCTGGAAGCAATCTGACAGAACCGTCATATTAAAGAGTTGATAAACATACATTTCACATTTTTGTAACTTTTCGGGACACTTTATGTGTATCAAGCCTTGCAATGCTAATTTATCACTAAACGTAAACAACAATTGTCTTCAGGGGTCGAAAAGAATGAAAATGCGCGAGTCTGGGTTGGATTTAAAAAAATGCTAGCTACGAACGTTTGAATCGTCGGCAGCAAACGCAATTAATCTAATCGAGCTCAATCCATTGTTAAAAGCCCATATCATACGAGAACTAGGAAGCATCACAACCTACAGTTGAAACACAGCTGGCAGCATTTGAAGTCGCTCAGCAATAGAAAGGTTTCCACTGTAAAGCAACATACGAAGGAAAGAGAAGCATCACACAGCAGTTTTCACACGCAAAAACAAACTCACGACTTGATCGGCAACGACATGAGCGACAGCAAGTCAGCGTTATGGAAAGCTTTCCTCGTGCTTTTAAGCGTCGATGGAAGAGACGATGCGACGGAGAAGAGTTCCTCGTGCTTGCCACGGAAAAGAGCTTGGACTGACGCGAGCGACTCTGCTTGCTGACGCATCAGGTGCGATTGAAATTCCGCGTTTTGCTTTGATATCAGCACGAGTCGACGTCGATTTTCTGCCTGTAAGAAACATTAACATGGTCGAAGAAAAATTGTTTGCTGTCGAGCTTATATTGTTAATTTCAATCAAAATTGGCATGGCAGTTTTGGTGACATCGTGATTGATCTTATAGTGGATATAAACTATTCGCATTGGAATTTCAGAACTTGCAATTATTTTACTGTACGTGCTGGCTTGCTTGTATCAGCCCGTCATTGTGCCAAGGGAGTTTTGTGTTTGTGCGCCTACAACAACGACCTCCCTCCAAGCAACGCTATATTCGTTCCCAGACTTCTATAATCTCGTAATCATATCCGGTGACATGATAAGCAACTGTTTTCTATGAAGTAATGTTTTCGTAATACAGGTTACGAAGAACCTGGAGTGTGGCGATTTAGTGCGAAAATCGTGATTCACTGATGAGTTACATTTATCCAATGAGGCGTGAAGAAATTGGCTGATATGTTTTCGATGTGCACCATCATTTGTATACAAGACATGCTGCTGGTAAAAATCCTGACTAAAAGCTCTGAAGCAATACAGCAGATGTTTACTCATATATGATTGCAAGGGCAACATTAATCTAAGCGCTGGCCGCTGGCATTCACAAATATTTTTATTTCGAGTTATAAACGTTTTGAAATCTGTCAGGCTGACAAGGTAAAACACAGCGCAAACCTTTCAGCATTCAAAATTGCATCTTTAATGGCTTGCATTAACTTATTTCATTTCTTATCTTGCATTTGTTGAAGAGAGATTCGACATACCAATTCTTTGTTGAAATTTTTTACTTCATTTAAAACAGCTTCGCGGTGTTTTTGCATTTTCTCTTTCTTTTCCAGGTCTTTTTGGATATTTTCAGACACTTCGACAATTGCTTCCAGTGCAGCTTTGGAAGACGCCAGCTCTAATTCATGGTCAAGAATGCTCCTGCAGAATCATTGCAGCAGGTGGATTAGCACCACTGGTCTTTGGTTCAGCAAGCAAGTTACGTTTTCAAACCACAACTGATTGTTTTTAAGAATATTAAAGCTGAAAATTTAAATGGATTGCAGTTCAAGTTCAGCTGATAAGATCTCAAAAATCTCCCAATGAAATAATTTCAATTGACTAAAGAATTCATGCAAGCACTGGTATTCAGTTTGTTTTGCTAAAATATCATTGTAGCACTAGTGGCACTGGCACTTGGTTTCAACACAATGTTCTGTGAAACCTAAATTAATGTTTTCATCCTTTGCGCATAAAAATCAAGTGATCTTGGTTATTGCGTTCAGTTGAAACTAAAATTGAAACTTTACTAAAAGGCATAAACTATTTTAAAGCAAAAAGCTAGCTTTCTAACACATAAGGCCAATGTAAACAAACTATTTCACATATCAGCCATTGTCATTGCAAGGTCACATACAAGGCCAGTTGTAAATCATCATCATGAAGTTGTTGATACAAAAGGCACTCCACATTCTTTTTTATCTGATTTGCTTTGAGTTGTAGTTTCTGAGCCTGTTCATTACACTGTGTTGCATGCATCAGTTCATTCAAATTTTCCAAGTTTTGTTTCTGCAAACAACCAAAGTCACATATTAGAGATCACATGACAACTGTTTTGACAATTAGAAGCATAGGCTAAATGCAGACAAAAGTAAATCTTGTACAACATTAAATTTGCATTTAGGAAATGGTAAGCAATGTATTTGCTTAGTTTTTGAAACACATATTTATGCAATGCTTGTCAGCCATTGCAACAAAAAATTACATTTTGAACCAAACCTGAGTTAATTGCTTTGCAAATCTGGCAAAAACAAACCAATGCAAAAAACAGATAGGTGGTGATCTTCTACTATAACACAACATGCATGCTTGGCATAATTGCTTAAATACCTAGTCAAGTCAGGATTATATCCACTTGAAAATGGTAAAAAAGACAAAATCCTTTGCTTTGCTGAACTGTCATTGTGACAAAGGCCATTTCAATGGTATCTTATAATCTTCATACATGCACAAATTGATTATCATACAACTTCTTAGCCATTTTGCAATAAAAGGATTTCTTCAATATGATGAAATAACAGATCATTAAAAAGATGTACTTGAAGACTCATTGGTAAACCACTTTGGTTGTTGCCAAAAAAGAATTAGCAGAGTAAAACACAAATAGCTAGATTTTTAGAATGCAATAACATAGGTGTTGCCATTATGCTCAATTAATTTAACCTTCAATTGTCTAACCAAAACTGATTAACAAGGTTTTCAAAATTATAATAATTTGACATTTACAAAACTGCTACACCTGTTAAAGAGATATAAGTTAATTTAAATAGTCCACAACACATTTTTGACATGAACTAACCTGAATTATTCTACCCAGAAGCATTGCTCTGTTTTGTTCAGTATCACTGATATCAGTGTCATCAGCCCGAAGAGCCTGCTCGATTGATAATATTTCTTTCTCTGAGTTGATCTCTTTTTCACAATTTAAAACCTATAACATAATAAAGCACAGTGTGACATTTCATGTAATACAGTAATCTATACTTGGATCTACAAAATCCAACTAACTTTTTCTTTTTCTTCTTTTACCATTGTTTTAAGAGCATTTACAATGAAATCAGCTGGATATGTGTTGGTCAAGTCAACTATTTTCTTCCATAACACCTCGCAACTTCTCAAGTCCACAGTTTGTTCTTGTAAGCTGGTTTCAAAATGTTCTTTAAGGAAAGTTTGGATTCTGCTGACATCAGCAGTGCAACCACCATTTCCCAATTCCTGATTCTGCCTTTGAGACATTTTTACTTGCTGCTGCTTTTGTTCAGTCATAATGTGAAGATGTGCATTTGATATTGCAGAGCTGACATTTTCCACTTTTACTGCATGTGCTTTGTGCAGTGTTGATTGATGGCTTTGTTTTCTTTGGTCAACTTGAAGCTCGAAAACAGCAAGCTCAGATTGGCAGGCTGACTGTTTATTTTGTTTCAGAGCTGATTCCAGTTGTTCTATCTCAGCTTTTTCTTGAGCAAGTTGAGACTTATGCCTATCGCGAAGTTCTTCAACATCTTTTAATTTTTTCAAACAATGCATCACTTCCAAGTTTCCAATCATGTTAACTACCGTTTCCTCACTTCTAACGTGTTTCATAACAAACTTCCACATTTTTCGAAGTACATTTGTTTGGCAAATTTCAACATATTTAGCAGCAGAATTTGAGTCATTAGGAAGTACAAGTCGAAGCTCCTCAGTCAACCATGCCAAAAGAGATTCTGCAAACTTTTTAGCCTCAGACATAATGTAGGCATTCACAACAGCAACGACTTATTTTATTCACATAGGCTCATGAACAAATTGGCCCTGCAGCATATAACATTGAGCACAAATTTACCACATATAAAATAAAAGATTAAATAGAAAAATCACAAGTTGGACTGCACTTTAGCAGCTGGTGGGTGTTGAGACATAGAATAAATGCCTAATGAATATCTAGCTGAAAAACTTGAAATGCAAGATCTCACCAGAAGCTGATGATGCTTACTCAGCAGGCAAACTATGTATTCTGATAAGATCATAGTGTCAAATTCATGGTTGTAAAAAGTGTAGCAGAATGCGCTGTGCTTGTGTTGTCATAAGTGTAGTGCTTCTAGCTGAAGGTGGGTTTGTGATAAACCATGTTTGCATGCATTGCAGTTTCTTAGTTGGTGCTTCGCCCACCAAGTCGAATGTATTCTGGGTTTTCGACTTCCTCATTTGTTCAGTTAAAGGAGGACAGAACATCGCCCCTTTGCTGCCAAGTAGATACACAGGTGAGCAAATTCACCTGCCTCTTTCCCTCTTTTTCATGAAGAGTAGAGGCCTGTCTATACCTTTTGAAACATTTCACCCACGAGCTCCAGTTGTTCGCAAAATGAAAATCGAACAGCTCAGCTGGTGCAACATGCACTTGGGCAAATTTTTAATAGGAAATCCATTTCATGTAACATTACAAATCCTCAGTCCTTATTCAAATAGAATCTGGTCTAGAAGTATTGTTATGGCGCAATCAGTCGAAAACCTGGAACACGTTCAACACGACAGGCAAAACACTAAATAGTTCCTTACTTTTGATAGACAGTGACCTCACCACACATTTAGAATGCATAAAAGTTGGCTACAAAACATATGGATCAGAATATGGGTATGAAAAACTAATGTTTGAAGGTACTGTAATAATAGTTCCTAAAAAAGCAGTTAGGCATGTTTTGAGCTGAATGCAAAAATTTTGTGACAATTAAGAATTTTTTTTTGCAACTTTGTAAGTCTTTAGTAACATTTACAATAGCATAATAAACTCCACATATTTTGACATATTCCATGATAGCTTTAAAAACAGCAAACAATTATTTTATCTTAAAAGCTATCTATTTTGTGACAGCTAATGCAACAGCTAAATTTTTAACAGGATAAAATGGCAGGGACACATGTCATGCTCTTATCAAAACTGCAAATGCAACTGAAATTGATTCAAATTAAGCATATTTAATCAGACAGAGGATATATCAAGACATTTTTAGAGAAGTACAGGAACTGTCCAGCATGACATATTTCACTGCCGTAATCTCCAACAACCATGATCTGCATGGTACCACCCTGCCAAACACCATGTTGGTTGTAATGCATCAACTAGGTCAAATGACTACTATACCACCCTTTTAAACCCAATTTTACTTGGGTCTAATCGTGTTGTTTATCATCTTGGACTGTTTATCATGGACTGTGATGTTCACTTTTGCTTTTATATCATATCAAGTGCTTCCACTGCCCACATTCAAATACTGTCATGGCTGTTGCATGGCTTTCTGATTCATTGATGCATCAGCATCACCACCTATTTCTCTTAACCATTTAGAATTTGCCTGCCTTACTTCTTCATCAGTATATTACTTTCACTATTCCTGCATCACTTGCTTTAGATTTTGCTCATGTACACTGTGTACAATGTTTGTATGTTCTTATTATTTTTAATGTTGAAATTGGCTAATAGTTCTTTCACACCAAAATTGTGCTTGTCATTTTATTGCCCTGTATTATACATAAAACTTCTAGACCAAAACATATTACTTGTTAATACCTTATTACAGTTAGTGATGGGATGGTACCAGATTTTCAAGTTAATACCGAATCCATACCACAGTAAAAATCCCATTTCAATTCATATACTACACACATGATTAAGCTGGAAATACATGTGTGTATGAGCATTCAGAAGTAGTTACAAATAAACATAGACTACAAACATAGCAGTCGAAATAGCCATGTAAGTTTTTAAGTAGAAATAAACGTACGGGGCAAAAATAGCGGCTCAATTTCAAAGTACGATATGTTCATACGCTACCAGTGAACGTGTTAAAAATGAACAAGGTGGAGATGAAAATCAATAACCTAATGTTCTGGCATGCTCCACAGAAAAGTGATGGCCTTTGTTTAGATTAGTTATTATCTCTGCTTTCTAGAAAATTTTGTTTTAGTTGGACTCACTAACTTGTTGCTTATTTCTAACTTTAAACGGTAGTTTTTACCAAGTGTGACAATCACACCCAGACATGTTGGTTATACAACATGAACAAAAACTTCTTTATGAAATCTTACGTGTGCTCTTGCCGCAGAATCCAATATTGGGCAACACTGTATAAAGCCATTAGGCATCATAAAATGCTCATGGACATTTTTACTTTGAAATAAACAAACCTTTTAAATAACAATATAAATCAGAGGTTGTTCAACAAGTGATGTTTCATGCAGCAACTCAGATGCAAAATCTATTATTAAAAACACATCAATCTTTAATGTGTTGTGTATGAGTTGAGGCTGCATATTATGTTTAATGATCATCAACAATGGTGCATATGCGTGTTATCACCAGGGCCATTTTTTATAACCTAAAAAACTTGATAACATGACTTTATTTTTCAGAAAATAATCACAATGGCAGCACTGTGTGTAGTGTCATAAATTGGATATAAATTCTACTTAATGCGTCACTCAGTTCTGTCATCTTTTTCAATGACCAAAAATTTATGAAGAACAAGCCTGGATAAAATCCACAATTGAAAAAGGTACAGTGCTAGCACATTGGGGGGCTAACTTCAAAAGCCAGCATACATTGATGATAGTGTCTAAACGACCATATGTGGTTTTCTCTTTCAAAGGAATAAAAAATCGTATTCAGCTTTAAAAACAGTATCCATCTTTGTGCCACTTATAATGCTGAGGTCACCACAATAGCACTACAGTGAGCCTGGTCAAGTAGGAAATGTCTATTCCTGCTGCGCAAGGGGTCATCAGTTCAGCTCAAAAGATGGTTGCTTTGGCTTTGCTAATCAAGATACCATTTTGATAAGTTTGTATGTTTTCACAACCTTCTTTTGAGAGCACTTTTGATGTATTTTGTTAAAATGTTTTGAAAACGACACACAGGTTTGTATTCAGGGACAAGGTTTTCAATTAGGGTTGAGAGTCAGGGTTTAGGACTAGAAAAAAAACTTAATTGCTAGTTTAATCATTTACTCTGAGAAGTAAGCCAAATGACACACACAAATTTTGTCAGCTGTTTCGTAGAGGTAAGAAATTTTGCTTGATATGGCTTCTTAGTCCTTCTAAAGAAAAAACCTGACACTATCATTTAGACACTGCTTAGTGCCTACGTTGATTGAATTGAACGGGAGCTGTAAGAGAAACAAAACCTTAAAATTATTTACAAAAGTATTACATTGCTCTTCATAATTAGCATAGGAAGTTGATGCAGGTCCTGTCTTGCTGAAACATCTGCTCAAGCTATGTCAAGTGCCAATAAGTATAAGCAGAGCCATGTGAAAGGCTGTTAGGGCCCCCCGAAAAAAATGCAGATGGGGCCCTTTAATATCACGTAACCACAACTTTACAAAATACTGCTATAGTGTCCAAACGTCCACAATTCTTTTTAGAAATTAACAAATCATGATATTACATGCTTAATCTGCCAGCTCTGCAATGAGGGCAAAAACCAGAAGAGTAAAAGTCGAAGGCAGAGACAGCTCTAATTTACTAATACAATATACATTGTGGGGCCCCTACGAATGGTCCCCCTGACCGGGGAGTATGGGGCTGCCTTGCCACGGCACTGAGTATAAGACTTATTTCAGTCTGGGAAAGTTGCATTTTTTGTGAACATATCTTTTCTTGAGAATATGAGACTGTAATTTTGTTGATGCTCGGAATTTGTGAGGTGTTAGAATATGCGAAGCATTGCCAGATGCGTGTTGGAAAACTCTATGAGTGCCAGATATTTTCCGTAGCTAAAAATGGCCAAAATCTTAACACTTTGGTGTCCGGCTGCTTTCGGGGATTTCAGAAAAAAACACCTAAATGCACGTGGCTTTGCGCAAGAATATCTCTGCTCCTCTACAGGTTACATACCTGGTCGAAGCGTCAAAAGACACGGTAAGTCTTCTGGTCTGCACTCGAAAAAAAATTTTTTGCTTGGGGGTTGGAGTTTTTTTGTGAGTGACGTCATAAGTGAAGGACTTTTAGGTCACCTTGTCCCACTTTGCCTGGCCCTGGCCGCCAACCGTTAGGTGGTAGTATTTTGCTGAAGTTTTTACTGGAAACTAGGCTACAATCCAAGTCTTTTGATACTTTGGATGACCTGCTGGGGTTTCGGGTTCANAANTTATGATGNAAGTTAGTAANAATATTTGACTAATTAGCTCATTAGATACTTAATTAATTTGTTTATTTTGGATCATAACTTTTGAACCAAAAACGGTAGAAAGTCAATCAAAGGCTCAAAAGACTCAGACGCGAGCCTAGTTTCCAATGAAAACTTTAGCGAAACACTTTGGCTTAGCGGTTGGGCCCTAGGCCAGGTAATATGAGCCAAAATGACCCAAAAACTATTTCACTTATGACGCCACTCAAAAAATCCACACCCCCCAACCAAAATATTTTTTCGGGTGCGATCTACTAGACTAGCCGATCCGTTTGAGCCCTTGAACAGCTCTCTAGCGTAATCGGCGGAGGAGCTAGGGCGTTGGTAAGGCAACCGAAAACTTCTGTTTTTCAGGCTGAAATCAAAGTACGAATATATCGTACGCCGGCTCTCAAAGTGTTAAAAGTTTACAAGAAATACAGAAATCAGGAATCATAGCACATGACATAATAGTAGGTGAACACAAGCCATACTATAAAGGATCAAGCACTGCAACATCTCACCAGCAACTACTGCATGCAGTCACTCATCACCATTTAAAAGTGTTACATTACATGGGAAAAAATGGAGATTTGTAGAACTAATCAGACATATGAAGCGAGCAAAAAAGAACCATAGATGGATATGCAATCATTAAGTATACGCATGAAATGTCCTGATGAAGTAAGTTGCTTAAGATTGGTGAAGACATACATTCCTGAGTATGTAATGCAAATTTTGCTAGATATTATTATAGACAATGCAGAGGTGTTTAATAATTATTAAATAATTAAAATAATTATCTAATCATAATTATTAAATAAAAAGTAATAACACCATGTAACATTATTTGTTTGGCTGCTCTTTTTGATGCCATTTTATGTTTTTGGGGGTGCTGAGTTCGAAAATCATGTTAGTTTTTTCGTATCAACGATTTTCAATGCATTGACAATTTTTGCTTTAGCCCACTGAAATTGTATTGCTCGTTCTATGTATATTTTCATACTGCGCATGTGATAAGTTTCAACTTGTAGTGATCTTTTGAAGGTTTATTTAAACACCAAGTTTTAAAAACATCAAAACACACTCTTTCAATGAAATAAGACCTTCAAAAATTAACTGTTAAACAAGCTTTTTTCTTTTATGATCATATGTATCTTTCCTTATCAAAGACCACATGTAATCACCCATCATTGCGCTGTCCCAGCGGCCCTGATACCGCTTTTCTATTTGCTGAATAGCTTGGTGAAATATCTTGCTGTGTTCCTTGCTAAAGTCTCCAAGATTTTCTTGAAAGAAATCAAGATGCGAGTATAAAAAATGAAGTTTTTAATGACATGCGACATTCCATCCTTTATGTTGTGATCAGTGTCTTCACTATCTCTTTATAATTTGGATCTTTATTCTTTCTCAAAAAAACTTCAACCAAACCTAGAAATGTTGAAAATCCTTCTTTTCTGNTTCAGTCATTTTTTCCTCCAGGATTCTTGAGTTGAGTTGATTTCATTTGGCGATAATTAATATTCATCTAGACAAAACATAATCTTGACGTCAACATGGTAGTTATTTGGGAGCCAACAAATTTTCCTCTCCTTAGTTTGGCATCTGACAATTTTGGGAACATGGCTCTGATTTCTTGAAATCTTTCTCCTTTGAAATCCAACGCTTTGAAAAATTGATTCAATAAACCTAAACCAATGTGAAGGGGTGGCAATAAAAAACTTTTTCCCGCTTACAAGTAACTCTTTGATGACATTCTACCTTCCTGGCCTTCGGAGGCCAATGGCAATGGATCTTCTCACAGTGCTCTCCATCAGCTCTGCTGTTTCACAAGCAAAGAAAACACGAGTATTTGGTATAGCCACCACGCAGACCCAACAAAATTTCCAACATATCAAAATAATCACAAACATACCAATTGAATTCAGCATAGTTTGTTTTAAGCAGTAGTTTCTTGACATTTTCATAGCCTTCTTTTATTTGTATTGAGTAAGCGA
>JGI24159J19872_10004682_pt1 | contig 17510 bp, 5 predicted proteins | sample Ectturendosymbi4_FD_19872 | JGI IMG/M metagenome (IMG submission 19872) | reverse complement strand
ATTTGCTCATTGCCACAGTTTTTGACACCTGACACATGCGTTGATGATTTGCTTTGATCAAATACAGTACTTCTTGTCCATCATCGTTTTTCCAATTGGAGAGATGTCAAGACAGTGGGATTTTAGTGTAATGGCGGATATTTACATGTTGCAATAATTTAAACAAAAACAATCTTGACGTTAGGTTTCATTTCCTGTTTTGACAAAAGAGGATTTTTCTGTAAAAACAAGTTTGTTTCAGTTTCGCAAAACAAATGCTCTCCACTGTACACGAAAACCTTGCTTTGCACCATTCTCGGTGTTTAGATGAAATAGTTGAAGTCTCTCACTATGTCCTAGCTGTTACCAAGGTCAAACCTTCAAAAATCCTAGTCTGCTGTCTGTATATGCAGGTAAGAAACAAGCAAAGCATGTGGGAAAATTGACAGAAGTTCGAAAAAATTTCAATCTCGAAATGGTGATGACACTTTTTGAAAATTTACAGAAATTTTTCGGCATAATCCACAAATTTACAAATCCCGACTCTTGCGCTCGGATTTTTAAAGAAGTTTTGGTATCGAAGTTTCGACCAGGTCTCCAGCTCAGTATCAAAGTTTAGTTCTCGACAAATCGTTGTGCCTTTGAAGATATTTTGAAAAGGTCTGATGCAATTTAAACAAGCTAAAACTCCAACAACTGTTCCTTCAGACGTGAAAACCCTTGAAGTCCCGCGTGCTCCACCTTTTTGACCAAGCTTAGCAACTCCATAACTCCCCAGCCGATTCAGGTGGAGAGCGGTGTTCAAACCATCTATAGATTCTGGAAGTCTTGTACTGAAGACTGAAAAAAAGTAGTTTCTTTTGGAATTGGAGTTTTCCGTTGCTGACGTCATAATGGGGGCATATTTTCGACGTTTTGGACAAGTTTACCTAGCTCTGGGCATCATCCTAACGAATCATTTTTATGGTTCAAATTCGTTTTCGTATCTTGGCTATTATCCGAATCTTCCAAGGGTTTCATTGGCTTTCTAGCATATCTGGAGCCAAAATTATGGCTGAAAAAACATTTTTGACAAAAATAACAAAACGCTTCATGAAATGTATGATTTGCCCTCTCAGGGCAAATTTTAGCCACCCATAACCCGGCAACAAGTCGTGCTAGAGAACTTTTCAACCCCTCTAAATGCTCGTGAAGTCTTTTACTTCAGAATGAAAAAGAATTGTACGTTTTGGGCTTGGGGTGTTTGGTTGACGATGCGATGAGTGGGGTATGTTTTGCGGTTTGTTTGATGACATCATCGGTTGATCGAAGGAGAGGATTTCGTGGCTCAAAGTTTTGTTGGATTCTAGGCTATAATAAGAGTCTTCAGAGCCTTTGGTCGATTTCCGAGGGTTTCTGGTTTAAAAGTTACGCCAAAAACATGCAATTCTTTCAGGAATTTCCTACGGAATTTGCGGAGATTTCCCTGCATAATTTCAGGTAGATTGGCCATAATAATTTTGGAACCAGAAACGCTGGAAACTCCATCAAACTCTGAAACGACTTGTATTATAGCTTAGAATTCAATGAAACTCAGTTCGTTTGGTCGGCTCCCACGTGAAGCGTGTGCGGCCCGGTTGTGTTCGCACACCTTCAGTGTGGGATTGATCGTAGAACCTCGGGAAGGATGGATTGTGGCTTCGTAGATGTTAATTCCTCGCCAGACGAATCGGCCAAACAGAGCTCTTACTTCCATGTGCATGGAAGTCACTTATAAGTGTCGCTTGCTTGGTCTTTCCCTTCTTGCTTTGGCCGACTTTGCTCACATGTAGCGTGACTGCTACACAGGGATGATGACGTCATCCAAATGTAAACAAAATATGCATAAAACTACTCCCATCATGTAAATATAGACAAAAAAAACGACAACAAAAACTGAAACAATTTTTTTGTTGCAAACTACAAGACGTTTCCCAACTTTACAGGGTTTGAACAGCCCACTAACTAAATCTGCAAAATTGTTAATCACAGCAGTGACCACACATCAGCGGTTCAGTAGCAATTTATTTTCACCAGGAAACTAGTTTCGTATTAAAACGTCTTCAGTTCTATGCGAAAGTTGCCAATGAAACAATATTAGAAAAACCTCGTATTATTGCGAAGAATAATTGGCAAAATTAACTTAATAACGCCAAAATCAGAACTCTCCACTGGACCGTCAATAACACTGCCAAACGCCAAACAACTGGCTGAAAATCTCTGGCTTGTTTTGTTGATTCCGATAGGAGGAGGCAAATCCCGGCCATCGAAATTTTCCACCATAGTTGACATCAATTGAAAAAACTTTGAGAAGCAAGGAAAGACTTACGGATTGTCGCTTTAAATCTTTGGCATGGAAAAACCGAACATTGTTACTTGCGTAAATCCGTGCCCCCGCGATAGTGTAAACTTTATTATTACTTGCCAAAACCTATCTGTTTGATTTTCCTTATTTTTTCACTTCAATTTACAGCCGAGTTTGAATTCTGAGTTAACACTAAATTTTGCAGACATATTCCCATGCATGTTACGGTCTGTTGAAGCCATGTGATCGCCCGAGACAAGACCTCGTGATACGAGGGTAGCGTTGTCAACCGTAGAGCTGTGTACAGCCACCTAGCGATCGGCGTTTGGCAGCGTTGTTGACGGTCTAGTGGAGTTCTGATTTTGGCTTTATTAATTTAATTTTGCCAATTATTTTTAACAACAGTACGAGGTTTTTCTAATATCATTTCATTGTCAACTTTCGCATAGGACTGAAGATGTGTTTAACACGAAACTATTTTTCTGGTGAAAATAAATTGCGACTGATTCACTTGTTGTGTGGTCACTGCTGTGATTTACTATTTTGCTAAATGATGGAGGCAAGCTTAAATTGTTGCAAAAGGATGGAAGGCCAGGCAGGAGATTTCCTCGAAGGCTGGCTGAAAAGCTAGAGCTTGTTTTGTAACTAAATCTGCTGACGAGTTATGGCATGGGCTAAAGTAACCAGGGTTACCTTTCGCAGGAGTTACATTTTTACGAATTTTTGGTTTTTGAGCCGTGATATGGATCCAGATACGCTAGAAAGCCAATCAAAGCTCTAGATTCTCGGATTATAGCCTCGTTTCCAAAACGAACTTGAGCCAAAAATATGCCTTGTTGGGTTGGCGCCCAGGGCCAAGTAACCTCAGCCACAAAGGCGCGAAAACATGCCCGCGTTATGACGTCACCCACAACGAGACCCAAACACAAAACCGAAATAAGTTTTTTAAAGTAAACTAGAAAACTTGCCGAATCCGTGGATCGTTTGAACAGCTCTCTCGCAGTTGGCGAGTTATGGAGTCGCAAAGTGCAAGAGCTGGGGTCAATATATTGACCCTCGTGGGACTTAAGGGTTTGGAGAGCGATAATCATCGGTTTTAGTAATTACTTATCATAATACTAATCAATCTATCACAGGAATCGTTCGGGTAAATTGATGATAAAATTGTGTGAAAGAGCCACTCAGTACTGAAGCTTTAGTGTAAGCTTTAAAGAAAGGGTAATCAAGTATAAAGGTTTTCAAAGTGTCACATGCATTGTATTCAATGAAGTACTTACCAGCAGACGGACAGCAAAACCGGACTTTGTAATCTTTGCACAGTCCTGAATTCTGTGAGTTGACACAATAAAATCCGGAAATTGTGCTTATCGTTACCACCTGATTGGCAGACTGGTACGGAGCATTGTTGCTGACGAGTCTCGCGTCGATGGCTGTTGGTTTTTTGCACAGTTTACCAGGATTTTCATTCAGAAGATGGTTTAAAGTCTCATAATCTCCGTAACCGCTTGGGTTGTCGCGATCGAAAAACTGAGTCCATGCGTGGCCTTCTGCACACTTTGGTTCTGTAATATTCAAATTGGTCGATTGTTATGAAAAATTTTTTGGCAAGCTGAGTTTGTACATACACTGTTCTGTAGAAATTGACGATTGTTGTCACGTCTTCAGACGTTTGAAATATTAATAGTTTCCCCATTGGAAGCATTGCAACATGAATGAATATCAGAGTTTTTTGGCACTTTATTTCTTTTGAAATCGTTGTCAGTTTAGTCATATATATATTTTGTCACTTCTGTTTACACAAAATATATTATCCATCAACGATGAATTCTTTGCTACGGAAATTAGTGATGAGCGTATAATATCATATGCATCATATCCGGCATCGTTATCGTAGTTTATCTCAATGAAATACCTATTTGATTTGTTATAAACGCAAAGTGTCAAAATAGAAACTGTACGCCTTAGATATTCTGCTCCTCTCCAAAGAACGTGCGGAAAAGATTTATCATAGCAATTATTTAGAAAGATTAAAAGGTGAAAAGGCGATACAGTCCATAACCTTTGGTGTGATCTTGGATTTTTTTTTTTTTCAGTATTCACTGCTATTATACGGTTGGAGAATACTGCACACGCGTGGGTATAACGTGAAGATGCGAATTATCAAGCAAAGAAAGGTATGCTGCAGTGTCTTCCCCTGCAATGTCGCAATTTGCGATTCTTTTCTTGGAAAAGGCTAAAAGGCATGATTTGAACTAAACTTATGAGAAATGTGAAAGTTTGCTTCAAAGTATGTACAGGGTGTTTTGAAAGACTTCTTATAATCATAGAATGGATTAACTCTAAAATTGTATTTCAAATTATTTTAAATTTAAACTAATGTACATGTGCGGAAAGAACTGAAACTTTTATGTTTTGTATTTCATGCATTTATATTTCAGGTATAGAAATGAAATCCAATTTGATAGAATGAGCGCATTGTGCGTTAGTGTATGCTCGAACGACAAAATTTTACAGCAGGGTGTCGAACAAATGATCCCCGTGCCGGAAGTGGATGACTGCAGGCTTTTCTTAGCATGTCGAGATGACACTTAAAAGTGCAAATATTGCGAACAAAATTAAAATCATTAAACAGGATTTGGTAAATACAAGCAACTGTTATTTCAATTTTTCCCCGATGTTATTCTCTTTCATGCACTCTTTTTTCTTCTGTCTTGGCAAAGCTCTCGTCTGTTTCCCTAAGCTCTTGCAGGCCAAACTGTGTTATTATGATGCTACATGATGCGCAACAAATCGACCTTCACCTTTATCAAAGTTGTCATTCAAACTGCTGGAACGATTTCAGTTTTGTTGTCACTTTTTGCGTCACCCGCACCCTGTGCAAGATGTCTTCGTCAAAAATGAGGAAAGTCGATACAGTGCACAGAGAATTTCAAGAACAATTTTCCTTTTTCTATTTATTCAGTTTATTTCTGTAATGAGCATCAGTAAAACAAAGCTGGCTCATATGTTCTAAACTGGGCAGCTGCGCAAGATTTCCCTTGTGATATTGATGTGGAGAGAAGATGCCAAATTTTATGTAGAAATTGAAAATAAGACTTCATAAATGCTTTTCATTATTTTTCATTGAAAATTAGACAAGTGGGTTTAGACGGGTCTTGAGCCTAATCTTGATCCTGAAATAAAATCAATTTGACATCACTGCTTTACAGGGTGCATCTGAAAGAGAATCCAGAAGAAACCACCAGCCGCAGTACAAATTTCGAAATGGTGCAAAAAGTTTGTTTACCATAAGGCCAAAAGAACTGGATTACTACAGACACCGGAAGAAATAGTTAAGAACGTTTGGGAAGCACTTTTTCGAAGCATTAGGAAGTCGCAGAGAGTGTGCACATTGAACATTTATGAAGTTCTTTATAAAATCCACATAGGTTCGAATTTCTCAATCACATTTTTATTAATAAGTCCTGTTCTACTAACCATCAAGCCTATTTATGTTATACGGCTAAAGTTTGTAGTTTGTTCAAATATGTAAAACTCAAAACATAATTCAAATTTTGGAGCATCCTGTAACTGTAACAGGATGTAGATAGAAAGCAATGATGCACAAACAACAAGCCAGTGGTTTCGAGATGTACACTGCACACGTGCTTCAAGTAATCAACTCTGTGGTGTCAAGTTGTTGCTAAATAGATTGGCGATTACACTGCACAATGTCCGCAAAAAAAAACTATATGCAGCCCCTTTAAAATTTATTTCAACTTACCTGATGGGCAGCAAAAGCGGACTTTGTAGTCTCTGCACTGTCCTGTATTCTGCGAGTTGACGCATTGAAGCCCATAAGTTGTGCTTATCGTTACGACCTGGCTGGCAATATAGTATGGAGCATTGTTGCTGACAAGTCTCGCGTCGATGGCGGTTGGTTTTTTGCACAATTTACCAGGATATTCGTTCAGGAGATGGGTTAATGTCTCGTAATCTCCGTTACCCGACGGGTTGTCGCGATCGAAATACTGAGTCCAGTAGCCTCCGTTGCAAACTGCATAGTTTCAAGAACTTGTGCGAATTACAAATAGTTTCAAACATTCTTTGCTTCTTCTTATTTACCTTTTAAAAATGAATTTTGTACTTTATCGTAGGCGTTTATACTGAAAAGGTAAAAACAACTTTGCAAATGCTTCTATTACCCAAATAGAAAAAAATAACATTCTGAATACCTGGATTAGGGAAAGTATGAACACAGCTTAGAAAAGCTGTGATTATCATGGATTTGAAAAGCATTGTGACTTTGCCCTTATTCAGTGCAATTTCCTGTAAAATAAAAACGTATTTTTATCTTATTGAAAGCAGTAGCAAATGAATTGAAAATTGATTACTCTATCAGATTTGATTATTTGTTAGAGAATTATTGTTATGATTATTATTGCAGAAAATTTTGTTTTTATTTCATTTTTGCATAATAGTGATCTTGTACTTGGCTTCTCTAAAGATATTTGACATACAGTATTTAGGAATCTTTTTCAGCTAAATCTTTTTCAAACTAAGGCGCAGGCTGGATGCTTTATACATTAGCTGCAATGTTCGCGTTTTTTGCAATGTCTAATGATTCTGTGTTTTATGATCATTTAGCACATGAATTTTTAGATCAACGAAAAACATTTCTTGTTGGCACAAGCAGTTTCAGGCAACAAGATCATATACCAGCATCCAAGATGGTTGTTTTCATACAACTAAAACGTATATTGCTTAAACCTCAAAAGATGGTTTAGTTGGTCAATTCTTTGAAACAAGCCAAACTGCATTTGAAACAAAACTAGACACGATCTTCTACAAATTGTCATCAAACACACCTGTCAAAATTAGCAGTTGGATTCAAGCTAACAACAGACAGAAAATGTGAAAAACTTTTTTATTGTTCTCACCTTCGAAATGTTTGCTCGTTGCAGCGATCAATCACGATGAGGTTGATGAAATCTGCTGAAAAGTGAAATATTGTGCGACGCTTCAAGTATATATGGGTGCGAAAATCTTGCCTAAAGGTGTTTGTCTCCACCAATCGTTGTGCTTATGTGACTGAGCATCTAGCATCTTGCAATGACGCAATGAGATACGGTAAGCAACTGCTACCATGAAATTCCATTAAAAAAGATAAAGTGAAATTTTAAATGAACATTAGTTTGGTAATTAGAGCTTCTGTTCGTAAATAAAATACAGCAAGATAAATCAAACATCCCAGAATAAAACGTTGTAGAATCACTGCAGAAGAATTGTAGATTTTGAAAAACGCATTGTGTGAAATATTTTTATAATCATCATGTCGCTAACTAGCTATAATTCGCCAAAGAAAAATTAGGCAAATAAATATTGTGGAACTAAATGCAACTTTGTGCAACTTGTGAATTCTACTCGTAACTTTTGCTGTTTCAAAATATTGCTGCACTCATAGTTTCCACACGTTCAACTTTCCATGATATATGCATTGCTTAAATACTATTACGAAACTGCCCATTAAACATCAAACGCTGAAAACAATCCAACCATCATTTTATAACCCGGAGAATTCCATAAAATTTTGTTTTAATTCTACAGAAGTGCCACTGTGTCATGTAGAAATTTCAAGTAAATACAGTTTGCATCAATCTCGGCATAAATTCGTTAAATACCTGATATCTGTTGCTGCAAGTTTTGCGATTGTAAGAAACTAACTTCGCAGTTTTAAGTATATTTAAGCAGATAATTGAATCGGAGATCAACCTTTTGCTTTTTCACTAACAAAAAATTAAGAAACTACTCGATGTAGATCTTCACCAAATTTAAATTCATTCGCATTCCAACGCCATAACAGGGCAATGAAAACGGCCGTAACAACCCAGTCGCGTTTTTGCGTTAAGTATAACTTGGTTAGCGTTACAACAGGTATGTTGCGATCTAACTTCTGTGCACGATGCATCAAGATCAAGTGATGATGTAGCTCGAGGTCCAAACGTATTTGTGAGCATGAGACGCTTAGCCTACGTTTCATTTGCGATAATGTTGCATATGACGCTTCATGGCTTGCAAACAACGAAGGCCGAGTGCAAACAAGACTCGAATTGCTCAAGATGGTAACAAGAGCCATACACTTCGCTATGTCAAAGCTATGAATTTTGCCAGAACGTAACGAAAACTGCTCTATGTCAGCTCCCAGCAAATGATAAGCTGATTGCTATCATCCTGTATTAACCGAATTTTATCAGATGAAGAGCAGGAAGTAAAAATGAGGGAACCAAAGCGAAAGACTGTGGGAAGTAAATAAAATCAAGGCACATTGCAAATAAGATTAACGATGTTGAGGGCAAACGTTTACAATTTTGCATGATGTCCCTTTCCAGAAAATACTAGCCACAGCATATATTGTCAGCTAAACGCCGGGTTTTGCGGAACAAAGATGCAAAGAACGACCTTGACTCATGTTGGATGTTACCAAAATACTGTTTACATCGTCGGGAAGGTTTGAGAAACACTGGTGCATACAGCACTGGCGCGCAAAGTGAATTAGATCCTGANGAAAAGAGGAAATCGTTCAACTATTTTCCAAAAGGGTGGAACATCTTNGGGTTGAACAGTCTACAATGTTGATCGCAATCNTGGTATAAAAAGGGTGGATTATGATCACAAAATTTTGTTCCATTGTTATGATGCAGTCCCGACATCATTATGTCGTTACTACCGTAATTGTAAGCAACAGAAAGAACATGAGGATCTTCCATTCCACACCAGGTGCAGAAGAATGCAAGAGAAACAATTGACAGTTTAACGAGTGCCGACAGCTGGTTGGTTAGCTAGTTTGCTGAGTGGTTGGTTGGAGTTTAATTCAATGCTTTTTCTGAACCGTTAAAATATTCAACATTGTGCAAGTTAAATGTTTTTACAGTTAAACATTCGTTGTTGTTATGTGCTTGAGAAGCGTGGATCCAGTTATGATATTGATAATACTCTGCAAAGCAGTTGCTATTTTAAAAGAAATTTCAAAAACATCTTATGCGCTTGCAGGGGCGGATCCAGAACGAGGGTTTGGGGTGATCGCCCCCCCTAAAACCTACGAAAGTAACTTTTTTCGCCATCGATTTTATTCAATTCGGAAAACAGCATTCGCGATATAAGACCATTTCCCCGTCCATGGTCTTGTCACAGCAGTGCTGCGAAGTATACTTAATGTCTCTTACAGTAGTGAACCCGTAATGAGACTTGACTGCCAAATATTACTGAAATCTCATCCCCTAAATCTATACTGGCTGGATCCGCCCTAGTGTGCTTGTGATCCGAACATTTTTTGATTCAACGAAAAGTAACAACTTTGCCAAGCTGTACCCAAAAGTAGGCCAGTTCATTCAACGCCAAATGCAGAACAGACAATTCGACAATTCCAAGCTGTTTTTCTCCAGATGCTAATCTTTGCACTTGCCTATCATTACGCTACAGTTTAACATTCTGCGGAATCTCCCACCTTCGTCAATACCGCATTTGCACAGGGAGTGATCATCAGATAACAAATTGGTTAAGGTTTTCCCCACCAATTCAGCGTCAATTGTTGAACCAAGAACTTTATATCGAGCACTCGTGAAAAATGCCTTCGGGGAAACAACATATCTGGTCAGCAACCGTCGCTTCTCGACGGCGTCTGCGAACTGCACTTGCTGTTCAGTGAAGGATCAGTGCCAGCTAGCGAGAACGATTCAACAGTTTTTGAGCTGATGCTATGTTGTAAAAAACTACAAAGCAACTTGCAAGATTTAACTTTCAGGACTATCGTGAAATAAAAATGCAAAGCAGTTCCCAAGATCAACTTTCCACCAAATTACATAATAAATTTTTAAAAACATTTGTTGAAAACGCATCATTTTTCAACGATTAAAATTTACATTTGAAGAACCATTTATTTATTTCTTTACAATTCCATAATTCCAGATTCTGAGTTCTATTAGTTTCATGTATATTAACACCGCACTGATTTCCGGTATGTTCAATAAATTTGAGACTGATAAAGTACATCTTCGTATCTGAATACTGCTTTCTCTGCCAATTACGAATAAACTCGGTTGCTTTCCAAAATTTGAAAAAGTGTCAGTCTTGGTTTTGTTGTAGAATGCAGCAGTTGGTTAGGCCTTATTCACCCTTTGCAACATTTTATTTGTCAAATATTTAAACAGATCATTTGACTTCATTTGGTTTCAATCCATCAATAAGATAGATTTGCATTTTGAAGAGATGTACGCATTACGTGTATGTGCCAGAATGCAGTGACGCTATGTAAAAGTATTTTCGCCAAAGGGAAATATTTTGAAATAGATTCCTGCTATCAAAACCTGAAAACAGTTTAAAATTAGCGAAATATTTTTCATTTTATCCACAGGATATCTTTCATCTTAAGCGGTGGATTATCATTCTTCCATCTAATAGCTTTATCAATCCCTTGGCCAGAATATTTTTCATTTGCTTGTTGGACGCACTTATGGTATAGTTTGTTACGTGCTTATGTAAATTCCACTCAAAGTATTTTGCCATCCAGCATTCTGCGATATCCCGAAAAGGATGGTGAAATATTTCCTTACAAAGAGCGTTCAAATTAGGAGGTATATATACTTCTGAATAAGCATGCATTCCCCAAAAAGAGCTCTATTCCCAAGCATACTTACCATCTACTCTCCTGCTTAACAAGACAAATGTTTTTCACAACGGTCCAACGTTCTTTTTTGGTACAGACATACATGACGATGGTCTCAGTGAGCGGCAGCCTCTGTGTTTCATTTGCAATAATTATCAATTTCGCGTGAAGTTGCTTGGAACGTAAAAAATAATGAAGCGAAAGTCAGATTGCAAGAAGTAGATTTTTCAAGTTGATAGCAAGAGCTATATGTGCACAAAGTCAAAACCTTTTGCGTTCGACAGAATTTAACAGAAAGAGGATTTTGTCACTGCCCAGACGTTAATTGAATGCCGATATATGAGTCATACACCATCAAATCAAGAACAATCAGAAAAAATAAGAGGAACCCAAGCGAAAAACAGTGTGGTCGTGATTAAATCAAGGCGGGCATGGTAAATTATACGAATTTCGTTGAAGGCAATGGTTGCCCAATCTTTGGTAGTGTCTCTTTTGGAAATTCCAGTTTCAGATCGCGTTATCAGCAAAAGCGAAGTATTCGGAAAACCCCATTACGGATGCATTGTCATAAATATCATGCCACTTTATCTGAGCCGAAGAAGGAAAAATGAAATTAAATATTAAACGCATGACATCATGTAAACCACTATACACTCCGAAACACCAATTACAACGACAAAAATGTTTTCCTGCGACAATAACGTAGTCACAGATTGTCAGCGTTCAAATTTCCTCAGCAATCTTACATAGGTGGTTTATAAATAGTGTGTTGTATGCTTTTGTTATCAAGAACCCTTTTCCCTTTGCAAAGGTTGCATTTTGCAATGCAATACTCTTGTGCTTACCTTCAAGCAGCGACCATTACAATTATGGGTATTTTTTTGCGGAAATCACCTATTTTTCCCGCACGTAACGACTTCAACAATATTCTCAGGTTGAGAGTTTTAAATTTCAAATTGGGAAATGTAAGCCTTTGGCACAGAGGTTGATCCTCAGATATTAGAATCGTTGAGATTTTCCTTACAAATTCAGCGTCAATTGTTGAACCAAGAACTTTATATAGAGTACTTATGGAAAAATGTTTTCGGGGAAAAGAACATTTCTGGTCAGCAACTGTCTCTGCAAAATTTTCGCTTCTCGACAGCGTCTGAGAACTGCACTTACTGTTCAATGAAGGATCAGTGCCAGCTAGCGAAAACGATCAAACAGTTTTGGAGCCGATGCTGTGTTGCAGAAAGCTACAAAGCAACTTACAAGATTTAACATTCAGGGCTATCATGAAATAAAAATGCAAACAGTTCCCAAGATCAATTTTCCATGAAATTACTCAATAAAATTTTGAAACATATGTTGAAAACCCATTACATTTTTCATCACAAAGCATATGCTGAAGACCCAACTTCACATTTTCATCGTTTCAGATGCTAAGTAACTTTTAGAATGATAAAACGTATCTTCGTATCAAATATTTCAAAACTGCTTTTCTGTCAATTATAAAGAAACCAAGTTGCTTTCCAAAAACATTCTATATGGGTTTTGTTACAAAACGCGGCAGTTGGTTTGGCCTGATTTTTCCTTTGCATCATATTATCTTTCAAATCTTAAAAAGCCTATTAGTTATGCTTCAATAAAATATACTTGCACTTTGAAGAGATATTTGTACAGTACAATGTAAGTTGCTATCATAATAACGACATAGTTTTGTTGTCATTTGTAACAACTGTCGTTGACTTAAATTAAAACTCTTCCAAATAATCTGACGAGCTACCTTGATGGAAGCATAATAAGGTTCGGTAAATGATTAAAAGAATAAAATATTTCTGAAAGACAAAACGCCCACTTTTGAATGAGCGGTTAGGCGGATACAAAATCTGGAAAGATTGCCTTTTGCAGTATAATGACACCTGTTACGGCAACTTTGGCGTATTTGTTGATCAGCGAGACACCCGCGTTACGTCACTGATTACGCACGTGTTCCTTGTTTTGTGTTTATCAACTCGGGCTGCGAATGCGACCGGGTTCAGTTCAGCTTGCGTTACAGTGAGACGCGACATTTGTTATTAACCGTGCTGACGGTGCGTTGTGCAATAGAATACATTTATTTGCTATGAACTCACATTGCATGAGCATGCGTTACTAAACTATTACTCCAATGTAAGAACTGAGGAGTCTACAACAGCGTTAAAATAGAAATGTACAGTAAGATCTCAGGTAATACTGTAGAAATGTAAGACCAACTCCCGATCAGGTAATCTTAATAATATACATTCTCCAACTTGTGTTCATTTCCACAAAATACTGCTGGCGAAGTAAGCCAATCACATCTCTAATATACAAAACCACATCAAACACTTATGACATTCCAGCAAGGTTTCTAAAACTGTTTACTAATATTTTACCTTCATTGTTACCACAAATGTTTAGGCAAGTGGTGAATTTCCCAGCGTTAAAAATTACTCAAATTGTATCCCCCTAAAATAACCAGTCCCAAAGCTGGTATGGACTATAGACCAATAACCATTTTTCCAACCGTCTCCAAACAGTGGCGTGCAGAGGGGGGGAACGGGGCGATGGCCCCGGGCTTCCAAGGCAGGGGCAGTGGTGCACCTAGGGATTCCCGCGCCCGGGGACAAAGTCAGTTTTGGCGCACCCACCCAACCTGTTCGTGGCAGCGTAGATGCGAAGAGTGTGTTGGTAGTTACGGGGCGTCAAAAGCTGACTCGGGCCTCGCATATAGTTGTTACTAGACCCATCTGATCATTTCAAATGACTGTGACGTCATGGATTTGACGTCGATGCCATTGAATTTTGGAAATAATTAACTGTCGTAGAGTTAAGAATCTTATCGTTTCGCTTATCCCCACTTTGTATTTTAGGTCACGATTGGACACTCGAACTGTTGTATTGCGATATTCACAACTGCAGCAATACATTCGAATTTTAGCAACTGGTGAAAGAAACAGCAAACGCTAGGCAAAAAGCTCCTATCATCTGCAAACTTCTTCACGAATCTTAATAATGACAGAATTTATGGGGACAAAAATCTAATGATAACACAATATAAAATTGATCAGAGTTGTACCGTTGTTTTTTAAGGCACGATTTGTCAGAGCCTTTTTGAGATCCTAAATGCAACGTGCCCACTTGTTCCCATTTCTCTCGTCAGGCCTTATTATAATCACCGCTGGTGCGAGCTGTGGGGAAGGGTGGTCAACCTATGGCGCATGCGCCAAGTTTTGCGCATTGAATGATTTCAAGTGGCGCATTTCTGTGATCGTAAAGTAAGATAGTAAACTTCCCCAATAATTTTATCGTCTTTTGTTTCGTACAAATCCCTTGTGAGTTGCCTGTTAGCATCTTGAAAGAACGCTGATCATAATTTTTGGAAGAGAAAAACGAGCCACCTGAGGAAAGAGCTCTTTAACATGATAACAGCCGGCTATTTGATCTGGAATTTTTAGTTAATGTTACTGACCATCTCAATCGTATGAATATTAAACTTCAGGGCAAGAACAAATTGTTTCCTAACTTAATAAATCATATTAATACATTTAAGATGTAGTTAAAACTGTTCATCTCGCAGTTGAGGATATCAGCCAATTTCCGCTTTTAAAAGAGCAGATTGAAGGTACTGTTGCAGTGATCAAGTTAATGCAAAACTTTTTATGATTTTGCTAAAGAAGAGGACTGAATTTTGGCATTTATAAACTCATTCTTACTTAACGAAAAAAAGATAATGAAAATGCCAAGTAACATACAAGGTGGAAATCATCGACTTCAACATAAATTTAATATTGTAAACGTAATTTAATGAGCTTTCTTCAGTCCTGGTGGTTCTGACGTGATTAATTTTTAGTGATCCTTACCCGTAAAAATTTCCCAGAACTACGAAAATTCGCCCAAAGTTATATATATATCGTTTTTGAACGATTTTCACATACGAACAAGCATTTTCGTCCATGAAATTGATTAAAAGCAAAATGAGGACGCGATTAACCCATTCCAATCAAAAGAATTATCTGCTGCACTCAGTAAAAAAATGTAACTCTATAAAATCAGGTGAAATCAAAACAAGTTCAGAAGTCTCATTAAAAAGTAAATGTGAAGTTTGTCTGCTGTTTTACCAGATATTCCGTTTGCATTTAACATTATTACCTGAAAAAAACTAACGTTGTGAAATAACAACGTTGTACAAGAAGTACCAGATGGCATGGCGCATTGGTGCTCGGGTTTGAAAAATTGGCGTATGGTGTGCAAAAGGCTGACCACCATGCTGCAGGGGTTCTGGAGCATGCATTTCCAGAGCTTGTTTTTAGAACGTCATAAAGAACTGACTGAGGACAGACTCACGAATACAATAAATCGAAGGACAGACAGAAAAATGCATATAAAAACTGAAGGCAAATGATTTTACACAAAACTACCAGACAAATGTAAAATAGCAAAATCCTAAAACATTTCTGTGGGTATAAGACCCTGTACAGTTAACAGAAAATATAGGAAAGACTGAGATATACTGTAATGCTTCACTTGTAATTATCTAACCTCAAATAAAAAGTTTTCTTGCCTTTTCTTTTGGAAATGTATCGATTATTTTGTCAAAAAACTGATATAATTTAAATGTGGCAATGTATTAACCCAGGAAATATTTAGGGCCACTGACGCTCCGTGAGGAGTTCTACAGTAGGTTAGCAATTTTGTTACCTGAATTTGGACAATCATGTCTATGGAGATGCTCAGTTTGTAGGTCGAATTGATATGAAACACATGCAGCAGTAACTGGAAAGTCCACTATTATAACTAATATACTCAACGCTGTCGCACAGTTGCAATTAGAATTTTGCAAATGTAGTCAGCATTTGTATGGATACCCATAAACACAAATCATCATACCTACCTTCAGAGCCACACCACATCCATTTCAACATGACGTTTGTCAAACCATCAAAGCTCATAAATTTTCCTAAACATCAGATATGCTGTCGTAACAAAACACTGTAAGTTTCACTGCTGCGGTAAAAGCATCCGCAGTGGCATACTTGCATGAACCGTGAACGCTGGATTCCCGTCTGATTGTGACACAACTATAGCATGAGAGCGAAATCCAAAAGTTTGTAACCCTGGCCCAGGGTTGCCAGATTGGCCGTTTTGCGGAGAAAATTTCGGAAATTTGGCCGTATTTTAAATTGGTTGGCCGTACGATTTTTGGGTTGGCCGTTTGGCTTTTTTTGGCCGTTTTCTGAAGGTCGTTTGGCCGAATATTTTTTCTGTTGGCCGTTTTTGAAAATACCTCTATATTTTTAGGCTAAACTGTCATCAACAACACCTTTTTGAAAATCTAGTCCCCTGTGTGTGAGTTTCACCCTGTGTAGTGAATTATAAGTGAAAGCGAGGCAGTGTGAGTGTGTGATTACGCTTGCCGCGTTGTGCAGACCCTGCACTTTGCAGGCTAAGTCGTTGTGCGTGTGCATATACTTGTTCATCGGTGCTGTATGGCTTGTAACAGACCGTAGGGATAGGTAAGTATGGCTTGTGACAATCCATGTGGTTGATATCGTGCGTAACCAAGCATACTCTTCATATTGTTATCCTACTATTGCCAACTGCCTATGTTACTAAGCAGTGTTCACAGTTCTTTTTATGTTGCCACTATATATCTTCAACAAACTCTGTGCTGAGTGCCAAGTGGTGATTACACTTAGGCAAATTAAGTTAACCTTTGGAAATTAAGTGTTGCTTCGTTTCCGATTGATCTTGGAAACATTCCATGCCTGTAGTTTTTAACTGCGGGATTTTGTAGCAACAAACAGCTAGTTTCTACCTAGCTGTGAATCTTTTCTTGCTGCCTATTAATTCAAGTGTTAGCCTATTTAGCATTATCATTACGTCTTATAACCCCAATCCCTGCGTTTTTATGAAGTGGCCATTCGTTTAGAACGTATGTTCAACCCAAATGGCTGACAGTGCCAAAAAGTATGCCATTATCTTGACCAGGGCCGCACATTGAAAGACATATTAATAAGGGCCGCACATTTAATGGCTTACTCTGATCTTAGCAAACTAAATTTTGCTTAACCTAATGCAGTGAAAGCGTTTAAATCCAACTGCAGTGGTAACAGACATGATAAAGTGGCTCTGAGGACCACCTGTATCAAAAATGTTAAATTCAAAATTATCAAAACAAGGACAGGTTGTGAGTATGTACTGTAGGATATTTTTACTATAGCGTAAACCTAACTGGGCTGCACAAAACCATCGACTTGGGGTCGCGAAACAAATTGGCTTGACAAATCACATATAAATTTTTTGTAAACTAATGTGACATTTACACGTATCATTAAAATTAGACTATTCATCAAGGTACGCCTAGAAGAATCTTTTTTGAAATGGGTCGCAGAACAAAAAAGTTTGAGAAGTCCTGGCTTAGAGAACCTTGGTGATCATGATGAGACTACGTAGCTGAATAGCAGCCATTGGCATCACCATTTTGTAAATTGCAATTATTAGCATCGGCTGATGTTTCGTAATTATGACGTAACATTCCGACCTCAATTTGGCGCCACCAAA
>JGI24159J19872_10004678_pt1 | contig 17516 bp, 13 predicted proteins | sample Ectturendosymbi4_FD_19872 | JGI IMG/M metagenome (IMG submission 19872) | reverse complement strand
AGTTTGGACTTTTGTGGGGGAGGACAACTTCTAAAAATCTCCCAAGAGAAGTATCTCTTTGCGACTGCTACATCACTAAATAATGAAATCTGGAAAAGAAATACCACTCTTGATTTAGAATTACCGACGTATGTGGCTGTTTGAAGAGGGTAGATCAGTGTTTTTCCACCGGGGAACCTCAGGGTTCCACGAGCGGCTGCCGGGGGTTTTGCCGAAACATAGAAATAAAACTTGGATGTGACATTTCTATCCATCTGGTTTATTGCTTGAAGCAAAACCAGATCCTTGAATCATTGCATAGGGCAGGGGTGAGCAATTAGCGGCCCGCGGGCCACATTTGTCCCGCCACAGCGTATTCAGTGACCGCGGAAGCATTCAAGAAATATCTTCAAATGTGGAAATTCTTCAAACGTACCATAGTAAATGCTAGTGCTGAGACAATTTTGAAGCGAGACCTGTTTAAGTTTCCATTAGAACACTTATGTCCAACTCAGATGGCTTGCTGATACAAANATCTTTTGTCTATCTTAACCAAGGTCGCACATTGAATAACATATTAATTAGGGGCGCTCATTGCATGACTTTGCTTTGATCTCAGCAAACTGAATTTAGGTAACGCAAATGTCCTGAAAGTGTTCAAATCCTAACTACACTGGTAACAGACGTGATAAAGTGGCAATGAAGACCACCTGCAACGAAAATGTCAAATTCGAGATTATCAAAATAAGGACAAGTTGTCAGTATGTAGGATACTTTCACTGCAGCAAAAACCTAAAATGGGCCACACAAAACCTTGGACTGTGCCGCGGGTCGGACATAGCTGCATTAGGAGTTACGGCACAGACCTCTATTAAATGTGGCCTTTGCAAAGTGGACCCCGGAGCAAATTAATAGCCTACCCCTGGCATAGGGTTCCATGAGCAACGGAAACATTTGCGGAAGGTTCCGCTGCTGCAAAAAGTTTGAAATAAAACGGAGCAGATGATGTAACTGCCGCGTAATTAAAAAAGTTATAAATGCCGCAACCAAGGAAACATCGCAATAATGCTTACGAAAGAGAGTTACGCAATAATGCGTGCGAATCACATTGCGAATCACGCGAACACCTATCGAATTTGGAATCAGGATTTTCCTTCATTCGGACATACCATGCAAAAAAGCACTGAAATCCAAATAATTCAACCGAAAGTTAAAGCTATATTGTTGCACAATTAATATTCACTTCCCATGAGCCTATATTCAGAGAAAAAAGAATTGTTGTTGAACTAAACTGCCTTGGAGTTAGGGTGGGGTTCAAGTTTAGAAATTTTCTTGTATTGCTAAACCACATAAATAATGGGCGGTTCAGAGAAAATTCGCACCTATTGGGCGCGATTCAATTTCATGTAATGAGCTTCTAGCTCCATTTCGTAATCACGATGGTAAATCAACAACTGCGACTCACAAAACGCTCTGCGCAATCAAGACATGTATTTGCCACAATGGTTTATTTATGTGCAACGATGTATGTCATGTAGAATATTGCGTTTGCAACAACAGAGAGACTTGTAAACACTTTGCTTTTTAAAAAGCAAATTACTTGAAATCTGAAGTAACGTAAAATTGCATTTAGTCAAGTAATAAGAAAAGTTTTCAAGTAAGTGAGTAAGCACTTACTTGCAACTAGCACTAATTGTAATTCAATTTTTTTTTTTGTTCCATGAAACCACAATCAAAGGAAATTTGTAGTTGTGGACATGCTATATTTTTTCTGTTGTTTAAAAATAGCATCATATGATTGCACACAGAAAAGATGTCCAACGCTGAAGGTTGTTTTAATGGTTTTTCTGCATGAGTTGTTGGAACTGGTTGCATATCCTTCTTTTATTTAATTTTTTTAACATGTTTTAATAAAATCATCCTTAAAATCGTTAATGCACACTATGGAATTCTTGATTGACTTCCAGTCAGATCACTTGACAAACGTGATTGACGTTGCTAATACTGTTAATCAGGTTGTTCAAATGAAAAGTTTATCCATGCCCTTGTTCATGTTTCTTGTTACATCCAGAGTTTAAGCCATGAATCACACACTTAATAACCATTTTACCACGTAGACTACAGCTGTCAAAGCATATGCAGTACGAAGTGTTACACATTAACGATTCACATTGCAGCAATCTTTCGTGATGTTCAAGCATGACAATTTTATCCAGAAATAACGCAATAATTTATGCTGGTAGGTTATATTGTAACATCCACACCATTTAGTCATTAACAGCAAAAAAGAGCTCTAGGCTATGTAAAAATACTTCTTGCAGTATCTGAGAACTCAGGACTGCCATTTTATGATTATCAGACTTGCAGAATTTTGTTTTCATTAAAAGCACGAAACCATTTACACCACCCAGGACTCTGCAAACTGCATCCATCTATTATGCACGATGCTGGTTTGCCTATGGGGCTAAGCAAGTCAAATACAGCCTACTTATAACTTCAAATTTGGAAAGCATTTACAGTTACACAATTTCTCGTTCACCAATGAATATCGTCAATCGGTGTTGCTTGGCATACTTTCAATTTTTTTTTAATATAAGGTAGGACAAATTTTTATAATAATTCTAATAGTTAAAGGACTTCTACGTATGTACGGTTTCTGAAAACGTATTGTATTTTTCCTGCTTGAAAATAATAGCCCTTTTCAAAAAATTTTGCTTTCCCAAGTTACTCTGTTCTCACAAGGTAACTTTAAACACAAGTTGTTTGTGCATGCTTTCTTTAAAATGCCAATAATTGTGGCTAAGTGGAACATAACCATTGTTTAAAGACTTGTTAGCAGTGGTAGGATTTTGCATGAAAAAATGCAGTTAATCTGATGAAAAAATCCTAGTTTACAACAGTATAATGAGACACAAACAGGATTTTTATTTCAATGATTTATTTATATTAACACTTTTATCTAAGCTCAAATGTCCAAATCAAATACTAAATTATAGAAAAATTAATCATGCATATATATACAGAAAGAAAATCTGACAAATCAAAATCTTGTTTATATCCCGTGTTGCCCTGCTAACATACAATTGTTATCGTATCATTTTCCGGTTGTAAAGGAAACATTAGCCTTGTTTCTTACGTATGTATGAAGTTAGGATATTGAAGTATGCTGAAATTAAAACTATTCAAATCAGAAACGTCAATCATACTGTGCTAAATAACTTTTTCAGGTCTTCAGAAAAATAACTTGCTACATTCTTTAACTAAATAGTTGTAATATGTGTTTTGTGATTTGAAATGTGTTATTTGTTATTTTATAGTTATATTCTAATTCTACCAACCACAATATTAATGGTCCGCAATAATTTTGCTTATGAATATAGCAAACTAGATCGAAACCTCTATTTGTCTCAAGTAGCCTATAAGTATGTCCCGAATAACGCTGTTATGCGGCTTGTACCCTATTCACACAGTCCACAATATCCAACAGTTTCATACACTATGTTTGAAAGTTTCTTTTACACCTAACACCTACCCGAACACAGAATATAACCTTTGGTTGTGTTATAAATAACTCTACCCTCACCTAAAGCTGATCCTACAGACCCAAGCAACTGTTGACTACACGGCACATGACAGTCTACAACAACTACGTAATGTTTTCAACCATTTTATCAACAGACTAATGCTAATATGTGTAGCGTTTAGGAGAAACGAACTGGCAACTTTAACTTTTAAGCCTGCGCTCCTGTACAATTNACGGACATAGCAGANGCACATGCTATTGACAACTAAACCTTCCAGACATGTCAGATTTGCCTCTTGTGCAATACAGTGTAGCTTAGTAAGCATACCACTCTGATGATACATAGCGCATGCTTTAGGATGCACATGCATCAGTAAGATTGTTTCACAAACAGAGTTGCTAGATGGACAAACTAACACAAAATTGTTACTTGTACCAACTCAAAACTCACCAAACTAACCACTGATAAACACACCACACAACCGCTCTCAGTCAGACATAGCAGGCTAAGACAATCAGCCTGTTAGCAACAGTCGGCAAAATGCAACCTATCAGGCCGTATCTTAAGTAGGCCGTAGCATCAGCTTACAGATCATTTAAAAAACGACCTGCAATTCTTCACAAACAAACTCGGCAGGTGGCATCAGGTTACAGAACTCTTCGCAGAAATTTCGGCACATGGCATTACTCTGCTTGAAAGCTACTTTTCTAGGAACCAACATTTGGAAAAACAACAAGTTGGCAACATAACAACGGCAAACTTTTGCAAACATATTTTTCTCGCAAAACTAATGGGATTTGGCATTTGGGTGGTTTTCTGCATTGTTAGCAGCAAGGTTTCTCAGACGTTTTGCAGGATGATGAACGCACATTGTGGTTTTCTTGTTCTTCCATAGGAAGAAGCGCCTCATATTGTTTTTACTTGACAGCGTCGAATTAAAGAAGATAGCTGAATTTTTATTTTCCTGCCACCATGTTGCTTAACTAAAGTGGGTTGGCAGTTTAGGAGACGTGGGAACAATTGTATAGCTTTTACGTTTTGCAGTGCTTGTTTGATTGTTCCAAACGTTTTTATCACCGCCTAAAGATTTTTCAATTATTTATCTTTTTTCGTAAACCTTCTATANGTAATTTGCAAACTTCGTGAAAAGTTGCAGGCATTTCTTTCATGTTCTGCAAGCTGATGCCACGTTCTGCAAGCGGATGTCTTATGACAATTTTTTATGAATACTTACTACCAACGGGTGTTTCCGCAGTGCAAAATGTAAACGCTGCAAATGCAAGTTTTTGATTCATGCTACAAGTTATGTTAAACTATGCTAAAACTATCTTTCTTTCTAAGTAAGTCCAAATAGGCAATTTTGGCAGTTAAATACAATTCCTGTAATGCAAACATGATTCAAAAAGGTTTCACTAATGAAAGCAGCAGTAAATGCAATGGTTTGTTGGTTCTACCCAAAACATCGATACGCCCTGCTTAAGATTTCTAGCAAATCTTTAGTTTACTTCTAATACTTGTTTTGCAGACAATATGAGGTACCCATTGCCGCATCGTGGTGAACGAGCTTGATTTTAAATTATACAAGATGCAACTTCCTCACAAAATCAGTCATAGACTCGGTTCAATCTTTGTTCCCTTCTCCTGGTTTATTGTCTGGTGGTGCACAATTTGCATGAGACTGAACTCAAACAGCACAAGAACAAACTTAACCTGTATATAAATATCAAGAGCAGCTGTTAACTCTCGTTGACAAAAACAAACTTGAGCTGGAGGTTTTGTCAATGGCCACGGAACTCTATAACGAACGATCTTACATAGAAAAGCCAGATTATTGAGCATTCCGCTACGAATAATCGGTAAATCAACGCTTCACCGGAACATTGCACCGAACGCTCTAGAAAAGCGTCTTGAAGTTCCGATCCATACAAGTGTCTTGCGGTTTCGCTCCACACAAGAGTCTTTTGATTCAACACCACAAGCTTTTTCGCTTAATCGGCCCCTGACTAGAAGAAATGCACCGACGTAAGGTCAACGACATTTGTCACATATGGCACAACCGGCCAAATCGGATCTCGCAAAACAGAGATAACTTTGATCATGTCCACGTTTTGGAAATTCGCGTCCTGCTCAAATTGAAAATGTTTTGGTTGTAAGCATGAAATTTCATTTGTTCACGTTTCCTTGCACTGCTTCCGAAATGTAAACAAAATACTGATTTACGTACCTATTAAAAATCGGCCACGCTTGCTCTAAGTATGCATATTTTGTCTAGCTGACAGTACCTGTAAGTCGTTCCGTTTATGAACTTATCCCTGTTCAAACTTAAATCTGGATCTGATTCAAGCACAAATCTTCTTTGTACATCTGCCTCTGTTTTGCTGAGGAAGTTCCCGACAAATGCTGGCCTGGTCGGGAGCTCAGTTTCGAGCTTGGTGTTTTGTGGTTCACCGGTCACATTCAAGGTGAGTAAGGTTTGGTTGCGCGGTAATAGGTTTCCTGTGGACCATCGGTCAGTGTATTTACTTGACGATTGTAGCTGCGGAGAAAAATGAGATATGTCGGCAACAATACAACATGTATCTCACGGCACGGTGGCACAGGAATTATCGCTGTGATCGTGGTTTTAGTCTTTGGCGATAAATGTGATTGCATTGTGCTTATTTATATAATAACGGAAAAAATGAATTAAGTTGCACTTTTTTGTACTGATTAAGTAGGAGCGTGTTTTAAAAGAGATGAATGGGTGTCAGGGTAGGTTAATTAGAATTCTTCCCTCCAAATTCTCAAAACATTTCTGCAAATTGCTAAAAGTATCACAAACGCCGATGCAAAGTAGTGTTTTGCTGTTTTAGCTCGATTCAATAAAATTCAAAAAAGTAGTTCATATTACAATATGAGTCACGTCTAGTTGCACAACAACGTAATTTCAGTGCGTAAAGTAACGTTGAGGAAAAACTTATGATTGACCGCAGTGCTGTTTTATGAAGTCTACCCATTTGCATATGGGCATTCATATTCACGTTTGATTGACAAACTCCACAGAAATAATAACCTCCCGCAATTTCTACACGTGATATCAAAGCAACGACAAAAGAAGCTCATAGAGCTAAACTGCGCTCGAAATAAACATTTAAGCTTACTAACTTACAACAACACTTTAATAAACACAAATTACATTTGTCAAATTCTCTTTTGCAAAGGCAAATGTTAATAAAGTCGCAGTAGAAAAACGGTCTGCGTTGATTCGTTGACAAACAGCTGGCGGACGAAACAATCCAGTGACATGATGAACCACCAATGAGATAAGGGGTGATTTGGAAGTCGCAAGAAGGAAAATTCAAGTAGCAATTCTGCATTGAGGCAGTGAAACAAAATCCAGCAAAAAGTTTTCACTGATTGGTCGCATTGTTCAGCTTACTTTCTGGGCGCACACAATCAGCTAGCGCTTTGAATCGATAAAAATAAAATAAATCTCTTGGGGAAAAAACTATATTACATCTGATTCGCTGCGAATGTCCAAATTAACATCAAATTGGACAGTGACACATGAAAAATTAACATAAGAACGTAACAGAACAACGGATAGCAAATTATACACTATTTGTTGTAAAATATTTGTGGTTGCATTTCCAGTTGTGCAGTTTTCTAGTTTCAATACACACCAAGTAATTATTTGACTGAAGATGATTGGTACATCATTACCAAGATTGTGACTGCATAGGAAAGTGTGATAGGCAAAAACTTTTTTCCAGACATCACGAGTCCGTAGTATTCACTATATGAAATAACAATACCATCCATTCCAAAAACGTGAACAGCATCTAACGTCTTAGAAGCAGAGCGTGCAACGAAGATAATTTCCGTTTTGAAAAGGGAGCATCTTTACTAGAATCGTTCATAGAAAATTTTTAGGTAGTTTGCTTGTACTGTATACAACGGTTTTGTGAAGAAAATTGTCCCTCAATTTAAATGATGGACTTCAGCAATTTTCACCCCTGGACAAGTCCGAGGTCCAGCATCAACGCCATTTGTACTGATTTGATTCGCAGTCAGCCATCATGAATTTGATGTAAGTGCAGTTGAACATGTACAATCATATTTCCAAGAACGATTCAGCAACAGACGATCATGCAGTAATTGGCCTTGTGTTTGGATGGAAATGCAAGTGCATAAGATAACCACACGAAAACCAAAATCGTTTGCAAACTCACGTAGTATTGACCCGGATTATTGCACACAATCAACCAATCTATTCGAGTAGATGCAGCCAAAAAGCTTCTCCCAAGCCTTGGTGGTTTGCCACGGTCAAGATAGATACCGTTCACAGCAATTTCAAGTATATCACAGGCACAATTTCCACTACCATCCACGACGTGTAAGGCCAAGTTGTGCCTCGATCCAGCGTTTAGTAATCTGTTCGATACAACCATGGACATTAGTTTTGACTTGAATTGGTAAGACAAAAATCACAAAATACTGTAGCTATCAACTTGCAGTAACCACAATCCCGGCCACTCGGGTATCATAAGAAACTGCTACTCAAATGTTTCGATCAGTTTTGCCAAACCGTATGAATTAGACAGTTAATTGCATAAAATGCTAAAATTAAGGTTGGGTGATCGTCTATAAAAGATTCCCTGAAACGGTAGAATATTCTCCTAGTACATTCACACCAAAAAGAGCAAAAAAATTCTTTGAAGAATGCCTTTTGCAAACACGCAAATATTCATTCGATCTAATCTTATATTAGTTGAGATATTAGGCAGCCATTCTTATGCCAGCGGTTTGCATATACATTGAAACATAGTTTTGTACAGGTTTGTTTGGAATAAATCGACGCTTCTGTTTATTGAAAATTATGCAACACCTGCAGTATATCATATACCGGGGGCCCAAAATGCCAGGCTTGTGGTGGGGCAAATTACCCCAGAAGCAGTCCTGAGTACTTCAACATAGTAATGCGAACCTCAATGGCAAACGAAAGCTCTTAGTGCATCTGTGCTGCAAAAACGCACTGTAAATTATGAACAATGTCTTCAAGCAAAGATAATTTCACAAGTACACTTGGTGCGAAATTGCTTTGCGTCAAAATTCACTGATTCATGTCTACATCATTTCAGATGATTCCCGCAATCAAGTTCGCGCAAATGTGATTATTTCAGGGGTCTTTTGAACCCAGTCATTCTCACACCATGAGAAACACCTGTGTCGATGAATTCTATCAGTGCGACCGAGCAGTGGCGCAGCTAGAGTGTGGGCTACCAGGGGCGGTCCTTGAGTTTGGCGCCCCCAAGCCCATAAAAACACATATTGCCCTGTGACTGGCTCAAAGCTTTGTATATACAGTATTGACAAGTTTGTGCACCATTATTATATTACAGTACTCTCACATCCTCAAAGATGGTATGCTTTAAATACACACCAAAAAACTCAAACATTGTAAGTAACAGACAATAAGCAAAGATGACATATAAGGAAAAATAGCAAAAAAGTGTAAAAAATTACGACCGTCCTTATTTCTGAAATGAAAACTACAATTTTCTACACAGTAACTTTTCTTGCCTTTTTGTTGGGAAATTCTTCAATGGCAATGTCAAAATCTATTTTATCTGTGAATCGTTGCTCTATAATAGACAGTATGGCAAGATTTCTCAACCGCCAGGTGCTCAATATTGATCTTAAGTAATTCTTGATCAGTTTTAGTTTCGGACAACTCTTATCACAGGTAGCAAAACTGCCGGCAATTAAGGGGAAAATGCGCAGCATTTCAGTTATTACTATATTTGGAACAGAATTCCTTAGGTTATACTTTTGAATAAACTGCAAAAGTTCAAGGGGGCCTTCTTTTTCTATTGTGAACTGTACATCGGCAGCATCGTATAACCGTGATGCAACAGTAACGTTCTTCTTAATTGCACAACAATGAACAACAATCGACACAACAACTGTCAATGTCTCTTTGCGCTCAAACTCCTGAAAAAATAACTGGCCTGCTTGGAATCTGAATGCACCACGGTGATCTAAAATTTTTCATAATGACGCATCAACATACGGAAGCAAAATATCGTTTCCCCTAAAAAAAATAAGGAACCTTCACGCAACCCTTAAAACTCACGTGGCCCCACTACATGTTTGCGGAACACTAGGGTTCCACGCAATCCCTGTTGAAGAATACTAAGCTCGATTATATTTCTCCAAACACACGGAAATCCATTTTGAAGAGCACAAATTCAACTACACATTTATTAGATTTACACAGAAATGTTTTTAAGACTCAACAATGTGCTTTTACTCGCAGGTACAAAACTTAAGTGCACTTATAAAAGCTTACAGCTCACCACAGCCACACGTTTGCTCACAGTCATCCGCCATACTCCTACTAACTTCTATAGCGTCATATAAGGACTACGATCAAGCGTCAACAACGACCCAGCACTCGACCAATCAACAGTGTAGTGAATGAGTACAATTTGACATCAAGTGAGTTGACAAGCTTGTTGAGAACCGTGTTGCAGTTTCATGTAAAAAAGCCTGTTGATACAACATCCCAGGCACACAATTGTTGATTGTCTGGCTAAGATAACAATCGCTTAAATTCACATGCCATTGTTCAAATTACTCAAAATCAAAACACTTTCATTTCACTACAGCCTCTGCAGGTTTATTGCCCACAGCAGCATAGCCCATAGTGCCGCCCTGTAAAAGTGTCGCCAGGGGTGGAGGCCCCCCCCTTAGCTACGCCACTGCAACCGAGGTATTCCAATTTACCAAAGCAAAGAATACTAAAAAGTCTCCAAGTATCTACAAACCGGGACCTTTGAAACACGTTAAAGTCGTCAGTTTTCGAAATGAATGATATTCTGTTTCTCACATATGATCATGAATCATGTTCCTTGACCGAAACAGTGTATGTCTAATATCTCTTGTACAGTACAATCAACAGAAATTGAATATTTGCCTTAAGTCACAACGTGGTACTTTGCGACAAACCGTATAGTTATGAAATTTGTAATGCCTCTGAATGTCGAGCATTTTTCCGAATAGAGAGATCACATGAAATACGGTTCATCCACGAGACCAGAATTCCTCTGGAACGATTGACGGTACGGATCCTCTTGACCAAACCCAAAGGAAAAACACCCAGCGGCCAATCAAGGACCAAGTGGCATGTTCACATCTCCAACCTGATTTGGTCCCGTCTTATTAGGAAGAAGCCATAAAAACTATGCATCCTTGTTGAGGCCGCGTTTGGAACCCTGCTGGGGTTTCTACGTCCCGACGCTAATTTAAGAAAAAGCAGATGTGATCAGACAGCACTAGCGTACGGAGGGAGGGGCACTGTGCCATGCCGCCCCCCTCAGACCCTAAAAATAAAAAAAATTGTAAACAGTATGTGTATTTTTAGGTGCAAATGCGTATTTTCAGGTGTAACTTGCGTATTTTTCGGTTTAATTTTGCAAAAGTTTCCCGGGGGCATGCCCCCGGACCCCTAAAATGGTCATCCAAAAATTGATTTGTGATATCAGACTGTTGTGACGAAACTTGCACCCCCCTCGGGAATTTTCTGCGTAAGCCACTGACAGACAGCCACTTAACAAGGAAATGAATGGCACCCCAATAAACTGCATTTTGGTTAAACTCAGCATATTTTTTAATTTCTGTTGCTAATGCGCTTCGAAGCAAGAGCTGTAGCTATTGCTATGGCAAAAATATTACTCGGCGACAGCTCAGTGGTAGAGTGTCCGCCTCTCAATTGGAACGTTGGGTGTTCCATCCACGTACCACTGAGTGAATCGGCGTAGCGCTCCTTGGACAAAAACGTCCACCTCAGCCGCCCTGGTAAGAAGCCAATTTCAGAATTCGGCCTGACGCCAACTGCCGTCGCAAAAATTCAAATAAAATTATATCGATATTGCTACCAAAGTATTGGGTAGCAACAACTTGGAAGAAATGTGCACTGTTTCTAATAACAGGCGAAGGTGTTATTACATCACGGTTTATGTACTGATACTTTCCTGGAGCAGTTATGCTTCACCTGCATTTTATACAAATAGGGGACAGCTGCTCACTTCAATTAAAATACAGACATGTCCAAATTTGGAAATTACACAAGGCAGAAGCTACAGATATGGCAGGATATACTGTAAGGAAACAGCGTAGATTGCATAGATGTATCATCAAGTAATATTGTCTGCGAAATATCTATGAATTTGAAGTGGAAAGTGAAACAATATTTTGCAATCAATGGCGGCCATGCATCACCTTCTTAGATAATACCCTACCTTTCAAAGTCGTCCAAAAACACTTTTTATGCTTTCTTCTTTTTCAAAAACTGTGATCAATAAGTTACGAAACAATCACCATATTAGAAGCACTATAGCCAACAACTCAGATGATAGGGCTTTGAATAATTCAAACATGCGTCATTGCTTCTAAATTCTTTGCATACCGGCATATGCGCTCTATAACAGTGCGTGCCTTATAAGTATGACATATTATAGCTTTTCGTCACTTTTCTATCCTTCTGAGTTGATACACAACTGTTCACTTTTATGCTACAATGCATCACTTGATGATTTGTTTTTCAAAAGGGTTCACTGCTAATATGATCTTGGTAGATCTTCTTCAAAGTGTTCTGACAAGCAACCCAAGTGAATCGCAATATTCTCATACGGTTTCATTAAAGGATGATAGGGGCTTGTTTTCAAGGATCGCCTTTGTGGATATTTCCAAAGCCTTTGATCGAGTTATTCATTCTGGACTAATCTGTAAGTTGGAACATTCAGGAATAAACGGATCCTTACTTAATCGCTTATCATATTACCTGGGTGGTAGGAGCCAAATAGCAAGAATCAATGATAGTTTTTCAAACGCCTGCTATACAAATTGCGGGGTACCACAGGACTCTGACCTTGGTCCCGTATTGTTTCTAATACAGTATATGTCAACGATATTGCTGAATCTATTGAATCCTCAATCTCATTGTTCGCTGACGACACAGCCTTATTATTCTCTTCTCGCTGTCCACTTCATCTCCACCAGGTTTTAACTCGTCATTTGCACACTTTATCCAATTGGTCAAAGTTATGGGATGTAAACTTTAATCCAAAGACCAAAGTTTTAACCACTTCCAAACCTCATATTTCACACCCTGTTCCTACATTTAATAATATTGACCTCAGTGAAACTGACTCATACAAACATTTATGTCTTTATTTCATCGAAACATATCCTGGCATCATCATATTTTGTCAATTAAACAAAAGACTACGCTCAGACCTAACCGCATCAAACAGCTTTCACATCTTGTTCTACGCAAGGTCCTTTATACACTTCATGTTTCCTGTGTTCTCCCAATCTCAGACTATGGAAATGTGATTTTTTCCAACTGCTCAACTTCGGAGAGCTCCTTGATAACATCCAGTACGTACAAAGGCTGCCAAAATAGTAATAGATTGTTTTCGTACATCATGAAACGACGCTGTCCTTTCAGATCTTAACCTCAATCCGTTATCTAACAGGAGAGAACTCCATATGCTCGTGTTCTTTTATAAAATAAACACTCGTCTTACCTCTCCTGCCCTCCACTTGTTTTTACCGCTGACCCTAGGAGAAATCACAGCCTATTAATTTCGTCATGCCAATAATTTTCAGCTTCCTCTCTCCAAACGTTAACTAGTGTATAATTCATTTTTACAAAGCTCCCATCCTTTGGAACTCCCTACCACAATACATCAAATTATCTTCTAGTTTTGCAGCATGTAAAAACCGCATCACTCTCTTTTACCATGGCCAGAATCGCAATATTTGACACTTGCAAGGATCAAATCCATCCACTACCTCATTACGCTGTATGTTTCGCCTTGGTCACAGCCCTTTAAAAATTAATATGAAATCCTTTGGACAGTTTAGTTGTGGATCCACAGAAACACTCGAACACCTTCTCCTGCAGTGCAATCTGACCTTACACCATCGAGATTTACTTCTAACACTAAAAAATACCTTGCTTAATGAGAAAATTTATAATCAGCCACATCATTCTACTATCACAAATAAAACTCTAATCCACATTCTCCTGTTTGGTCACCAGAAATTATCATTTGAACTAACAGTAGTTATCTTCGCAGCATTATCTCGATTCCTGAAGAACAGTAGGCAATTTAAATCCCTTATTTAACAATGTTGACCCATCCACGTGCTTGTGCATCCTGTTATATAACTTGCCCTACCGTCTCGTGAATTGCTTCTTTTTTTGCTCGTTTGCTGCCATTTTGTTTGTTCTTCTGTTGCCGTTTATGTATGTTCGTTTGTAACCGTTCGTTTTGTTTATTCGATTGCTCCTGTATATATCGTGCCCATCAACTCAGACAAGCGGCATCAATCAGGCTTGGGCCTACCGCCAATTGTCTTTAAAGAAATTCGTCGCATTGCATGCGATACAGTCAGTCAAAGGATGACAGCTGAGAAGCATTCTCCGAGACTCAAAAGTATTTTCAACTGTAAAAACGCCATTGCCAAATTTTATGGTGGTTGCACTGTGCTCAAGAGATGAACACGGAGCAGGAGTGTGGGTGTGGACTCCGGTCAAAGTTTGCATTAGGGACACATCAAAATGGATGTTAGAAATGAAAATAATTGGTGCGTCACGATGAGTCGGACATGGAGTTGCGAAGCATGCCCAGGAGCCAGCCCAATAGCAGTTCATTTAAAATTGTTTCAGTAATATTAATTATGGTCAAACAGAATAAAATTAAATGCAGCAAATGCACATCTAAAGAAGCATTGGCGTATAGTCCAAGGTTACTATACCGCGGCAGCAAGGAGAGCAACGAGCATTGTCACAGTTGCTGAAGATATTCCTGGAGATATTTCTGGCTTACTCTGCACTGTACGTTCAAGTGGACAGGGGAAGTGAACGTCTTTACTGTTTTGCTGTTGGGTGCACTTAACACGTGTACTTGCGTGCAAAAATTACGGTTTAGTCATTCTTGTGGGTCAGACTAAATAAATACGTGTTTGCAAATCACGAAAAGGCTTAGGTAGATTCTTCTTTTCAGCCAGTTGTTAAAACCACTGCTGGGCCGCACTAGACCTCGGGGCAGATGTTGAGCAGCCATTCGGTTGTATCAACGTCGAGAACCGCCTGATCATGCAGTACATGGGGAGGTGGATGACTGCACATTGGAGATCAACATGGTCGACGGTTTGTTATTCTGCGCCACACTCACAGGCTGCAGAGAAGGCCTTACCCCATTTGTACAAGCAGGAGCGGATACGTCCGACACCGGTGCGGAGGCGGTGAAGGCGGACCCAGGCTCTTTTTAGGAGGGTCACTTCCGGGGGAGTGGGTGCCGGTGTCGGGGATGAACATGCGGATTCTTGTGGGGTTGTCCGCCCACTCCGCATTCCATTGGTGACTCTCCCAGTGAGCCGCTCGTATGTTGTTGTTGCCAGATGAAGTGATGAGATGCTGCGTCGCGGGTACAAACGGGTGCCTCCAGTTGAGGCGCCGTGCGTTTGCACTCGATGGACGGGTGAGCGCTGAGTGGAGCAGGTTTCCAGGGTCCATGGCATGGCGTGCTAGAGACAGTGTGGTTCCATTGCGACAAAGCTCAGAAGGTTGGATGCCTGCGAGGATTGGATGGTTGTCCGCTGGTGTAGGACGCAGGCATCCAGTCACAATTCGCAAGGCGTCGGGGTTGATGAGGCGGGTATGAGCACTGCGGCACCAAAAAGGCGCGCATTCCTCTGCGGTCGATTGCACCCCGGCTATGTTGGCTATTCGCAGAGTTTGCTGTAGCTCCAGCACACCAGAAGGAGCCAGCAAGCCGTCTCAGGAGTGCGACGCGTGATGTCAGCTTCTTGCGAAGTGACTCGAGGTGTGGGCCATACGTGGACGACCTGTCCAACGTTACTCCGAGGTATTTGGGCTCGTAGCAGAATTTGACTTTAAGCTCTCGCGAAGCTTCCTTGTTGTTGCGGTGGAAGGCTGACGACACCGTTTTTGTAGCGCTGAGCTTTAGTTTCCATGTCTGGAGGTACTCACTTACGGTTTCCATGTCCTTGGTCAGCACCCCTTCCACTGCCTGCCAGTCTCCATCAACACGCATGATTGCTAAATCGTCAGCATATGCATATGTAGGTAGATGATATTTTATCACTGGTAATTATAACATAGTTATTTATAATGGTAAATAGGTCTTACTGGCTTTGCCTGATATCATGGAAAATGTTCACAGCAAAGCGTTGATTGTCAGGTGAGGGAGTCATTGCGAAAAAGGCAAACTCATCATGGCTATTTCTGTAGCGCATATAACGTGAAGTTGAATCGCTACTATGGGTTGCTTGGATTATGTCGGAGTGGAAGCAAGACTGGGAATGGAAGTTCACAAACGTTTCGGAGCAGGAGGCATTAATCCCGAAATTGAAGTGAAGTTGGACACTGCAAAAATGTTAATCCGCCCATTTCTGACTTGGAATATGACGCTGTCGGCTATGTCTATCGTGGTTTGTTTGTGTGGGCCGGTGTCTCGCTATAAAAACGGAAAAATCTCTGAAGAAAGGCGACAGGATCATGATGAAAACGCTTTTTTTGAAGATGGTAACTGAATCAAATGTTCCGAAGGATCTGTAATGATGCAAAAGAATTTGGTGAAATATAGGCACAATTCTGTAATTTCAGTGAGAAACGCGAACAATAATTCAGATCAGGGTTCTCACAATTTTTGTCATGTTGCGCCCAAGTCGCTCATTTTGAAACTTGCAGCACTTCTTTCAAATAAAGTTGAAGAAGACGACGTTAACATAAGTTTTTTTGCATGTGGGTTTTTTTGCTTGTCTAATTGTAGGGAGAACACAATTTTGCAGTTGCTCTATTTAGATTTGGTGAGTTTCAAGCAACAGCCATACCAGGGAGAGTGTGTTTTGAATATGCACAACGTAATTAAATCTCTCGAGATCCTACGGACGTTTCTATAAAAATGAAGTGGAAAGCAGACAATAGCCACTGTATCTTCCCCAAAACACAAAAACATTTTCCTCAACTCAACAACATTTTTTCCTTGGCAACTCGAGCATTATTGCATTTCCTGTAAGTTACCTGTATTTCCGCAACAAGCAACCAACACGATCACAAAGCTAGAATGTGCTCTGTTAAATTATGACGTCCGGCTTCACTATCATGCTGGGTTTTCAAGAAACATTTTACTGGATCTTTGTGATAATATTTGTTGCAGCACTCTGGCTAGTAATCACTGCGTGATGCCCTCGCATATATCAGAAAACTAGAGAAACGTTGCAACGAATGTGAAATTCCTTGCTGTTATTACAGCTTCGTCGTCTGCTAAATCAATAGGCCTAGACAGTTTTCCAGCCTAACTCCTCAAATGCGATAATTTTTTTGTTTCAACACTGTACAGCATTCTGTGCAAGTGTTCGAATGAAGGTCATTTTCAGAAAAAGCAAGGGAATGTCGGCAAGATGGTCATTCTGTACTATAACATAAATGAAATAAGAAATGGCAGCAACAGCAGTGGAATCTCGCTACCGCTAATCACAATGTAGTTTTTGTTGCAACAGATCTGGTGATCGTCTCAATGCACCAAATCTAGAAGCGTCATGAGCAAAGACGCTTGCTTTCTTATTGCTTTCGTCGACGTGATAAACACATCTCATGTGGCCAGGAGAGAAGGGATACACATCGTTTTGTAAGAAACAGACTGCTCACTAGCATTTCTCAGCCTTCTCAATTCGTTGCATCAAAATTATAGTTAGAAATTTATTTGAAGATACTCTGTCAGACCCCTTAGAGCTGAGAAGAAAGTTCCCAGAAATTTCGGTCTGTTTCAGCAGAACCCCTGGCAGCCACTCGCGGAACGCTGAGATTCCACGGAACCACGTTTGAAAAACACTGCATGAAGTGCATGTCCTTTATTTCAAGCCCTTGACTGTAGATAAGTTGCAAAAGCAAATGTATCGTTTGGTAAATTTATTGATCAAACCTTCAATGTTGTG
>JGI24159J19872_10004674_pt1 | contig 17521 bp, 11 predicted proteins | sample Ectturendosymbi4_FD_19872 | JGI IMG/M metagenome (IMG submission 19872) | reverse complement strand
GCGACCAATTGTGCAATCCAATTTAACCTATTGACCACATTCCTAAAATTTCCAGTCAGGCATATGTAATACAGTTGTCTTTGCACAATAGAAAATCACAATGACTAAAAATAACTCACGATATCACTGTGTTGAACAAAGACTCGTTATTAAATTCATGCACATGGTAGCATCAGTGAGTGAGAGAGAGAGAGGGAGACCCGTGCTGTATGCAAATCACTCCACAGCACAACTCAGTGAAAACCAGAATGACTCCCAACCGCAATCAGATATCTAATTTACAAACACAGCACATCTTACGTCACGAAGTTATTCGTGCGTTGCCAAACGCAACAATGCTGCAATGGTCATAATCCCACTTGAACAATTTTGAATGAAAAAGTAGGCTATTATTTTCGCCAGGTGATCCTATTATTTTGTCTACGACAAAAAGTGTTTCCATATAAGAAATAAAAAATATAGAAGTAATCATTAATCTTTTTATTGAAAGCTCTCGCGACCCTACAAAAAAAGCAAACGACCCTCACGGGGGGGTTGCAGCCCCAAGTTGCAAACCACTGCTATAGCTTCTCTATTTAGTGGTTTGCAGCTTCAGGGAACGAAGGTCAGTCCTTGTTGCTAATTTCTTACGTGGTTTGAAACCTGATCTTACACAAACTGGCGTTGCACTAATATACCTATGATGTGGCAAAGGCAAATTTTGCAACATCGTTGCATGCGTCATGGCTTGTTCAACCAAAAGTTTTACGTTTTCCGGCGCACGGTTTCTGATCACAGCACCGGCCCTCAGCCACGCAGCGTGGCTGTGAATGCAAAGTGCGTTTTTCGTACATGTGGTGATGACCTCTAACTGCTTCACTTTTGCATGTACGGGATATTTACTCATTTGCTTGTCTCATTTACATTAAATGTCTGATGCAGTCGCTGAAGAAAGAAGGGGAGAAGGACGGGCATCGGAAGAAGCAACTCACGGAGCAGAAAAAGAAACTGGAGAAGACGGATAACGAGTTGAGGATAAAAAAGAAAGAACTCGAGCACAAAAAAACAGCGCGAAAGAACATCGAAAACAAGATCATGCTCCGTCGCAAAACGTGAGGCTATTTGAACGTGAACTACCTCAAGTCGATCAGGATGTTTCGATCAGTTTTACGGCGTGGAGCCCTAAGATTTATTAAAACTGCCGTTTCTGTTGCATCTCATCGTTGAGGTCATGGTAGAAATACCGCTGTTTCATGCATTTTCATATAGTTTCAATCTTCACCATCTTGTTTTTTCCTGTTGTTCCTTACGGTTATTATTTTTTTTATACTGACGTACTTGCTAACCTGTTGATAACGAGGCGTTTTTTGCCGCTGTTTCTTTTAAATAATTTGCTTCCTGTTTTTAACCGTATTTCGCTTTCATTTTCTTCAAGCACTTTTTATTGACCTGACGGTTTCGCGCAGTTTGGAAGAAATGGAGAAGTCGACAGTTGACCTGGGTTTGGTCAAAGCGGAAATCCAAAGAAACGTGAATGAAGTGTATGTGAAGAAATGCGACCTCGTCGTTAAGTTTGTTCGGAAAATAAAGGTCAGTGACTTGCTTTCCTGGACTTCCTGCAGCACTCGTTTTTAACACCATAATAAAGCTTTGTTTCAGATTGTTACGTTGCTTTCCTTGTTGTACCAGCTTGGCAGGAAACTTAATGGAAATAATTGGCTGAACTACCCGCAGCATTATTTTGCCTGAAGTGTCCTCTCCTGCCTTGAGCCCCTGCATTATACTCTTTCGTTATTTTTCTTTACATCTGTTGCAAACTATTTGCAAGATGTCACATCTTGATGACAGTGGCGTGCAAAGTCCGATTGACGTGGTAACAGTTGGTTGTACATCTGTTAAACAAAAATTAGTTTATTTTTTACTAACATTGATGAACGAACGCCGCTGGGTATTGTTGCAGATTTAGAGCGTTATTTTCAGCCTTCTGGTTCGATCAATCGTTTTCAGTGAACCATGTCTATCGAAAACGTTTTTCGAACTGGTGCAATTTCTGCAAGCTACGCGCCATGACGAAGTTAGTTAACTGTGGCAGAGCCCCTGCTCCTCATAAACCACCGATCTCTCTTTAGAGCCGCAAGCGCACGATTCAGCTCCTTACCAGCTTCTTACATCTGAATCGCGTTTAAAAACCGTTTTTTTTCCTGAACAGACTTGCGTCGAACTGAGCGTCCAGAAGGGCATCCTGCAGATGAAGTACGCCCAGACGCTGAGGAGGAAAAGCAAAGTTGAAACGCGAATACGGGAGCTAAATATGAGCAACACCTCCATCGTGCAGTGAGCAGATCACTTTTCTGTCTTCGCACATCACTACTCGCTCGTTGCCGAATATCGAGCGGCACGTTTTTATAGTGCACTTCCAGACGCTTGCGTGATAGCTTTCGAACAGCGGTTGACTTTTGATACATTTTGTTACAAGTTGGCTTGAATGGGATTCTGCCTAGGTCAGGAGTCGACAACCTACGGTCCGCGGGCCGGATCCGGCCCCGCCAAACAAAATCATCTGGCCCGCAGCCCCTTTACATTTTGTAGTAACTCTATGGCCCGCCTAGTTATGTTTTATGAATCTGCCCTCCTTGCATCCTTGTACTTACGAAGAAATTACAAGAAACCGCACTGCGGTATAAATGTACTGTATGTTGTGCTTTGGGTTATCGTTATGGACTGAAAATCAGGTGTTAATCTGATTAAAATTCCATAAATACCCAAGTTTTAACAATATCATAAATAGCAAAGGGAACGGAATTGTTTGTGGGCAAATAGTGCAGTCCTTAACACCTGCAGAGGTTCTTTTTGGCCCGCGACCGGGCAATGGTTGCCGATCCCTGACCTAGGTTAACACATTTGTTTACGTTCGATATCCTGAAACGCACTGCCACCTTTGCTGCGTTCACATCAGGCTCTGCACTCGACGTGCATGTTCAACCAGCTGCACCTTTTGTTTTTAGACTGACGGTGGCCATTGCTGTGCGCTTTGCTTAAAACAGTGCGCTGGTCAGAGCCTGGCCGAAATGAAGCTGGCACCCGTGTTCGGTTCGTTAATAATCGTTTGAATATCGACACGTTTTACCCCAAAATAATCACATTCTTGTTTTCTTTTCGGTCGATTTTCTTGCCACGTCACCGTGTCTTGTTGTGACGAAACCTCAGCGGATCGCGCGTTATTGTGACGCAGGGAGTTCGAGCGAGCTGAGGAAGCGAAAGATGAAGCGGAACGTAAGGCCAAGCGCTTGTTGAAGGAGGCTCAGAGAAAGACCGATGGCAACCCGGACAGCTTGAGCAAGGTGAACTAGACTGTCGCGTACAGTCAGACCCAGTTTATCCGGTGTCAAGCGAAATTCTGACTTAACGCCATCTGTGCAAGCGCAGAGTAACATTCGACGTATCAAAAACGCTGAAAAAACTGATGATTAGCGCTTAGGATTTGGCGTTTAGGTAAGTGTGTCGGGTTAGGGTTGAAAAGAAGAACAATAATCTAGGTATAAGACTAAGTCCAATATTTTTCAGTTACAGTTATTCCCTTACTGTAGCTTCTTTTGGGTATCTGACATCTAAACAAAAAGTTTTAATTTACACAACACACATCAAAACAGTTATCGCCAAACTTCATTCCTTTACTCTGAGAACCGAAACAACTGACAAACAATAGTAGGTTAGAAATTTCGCTTGACACCGGACTACTGTGTTTTGTCAAATGATGTCGGTTTAGCGAGATAGCCGGATAATCGGAATCGAAAGTATGAAGAGCGAAGTTGATTCTAGAGCAAATGTCAACAATGTAAACAAAGGTGACGATCTGCAGTGCAGTACAAGTCGCCTGAGCGGACGCTCAAAGGTGAACAGAAGAAAACTGTAGACTTTAGCGAACTGTCAACCTGAAGTAGATGTGTAGACTGCATGTGGAACATGAGTAATATAAACGCTCATAGATTTTTTGTATGTTCATCAGCAGATCCGATCGATATACGTGTGCTAGTGTGCATTCACAATGAGATTAAAACCTAACTGCGTGTTGCACGTTCTGCCACTGTTACATTCATTGTGCTTCAAAAATTGACTTTCACACTTCCATTGTGATTTAATAAACAACTAAATAACAGTGGGCGTAATCCAGTTTAGCATTTTTTCTATTGATTTGACGTATCCGTTCCTAAATTTCCGTGTCGGAGTCGGATAGCGAGATTTCCGGGTTGAAGAAGGGGTGAAATGCAGTGGGAGAAATCCGGTACCAGTTCAGTGTCGGATAGCTGGGATTCCGGTTTTTCGGAGTTCGGATAAACGAGGCATGACTGTACCTAGTTCACAAAAGCCTTGTCAGAATACTGCACTTGTTTTTGTGAAACATGGTGGCATTTCAAAGTTTTTTTGCAAAGCAACGTTTTGTTTAAAAATAAGCATGTTTTTGTTAGGCTCGTGCATCCTTGAATACTCAGCCGTTCTTGCTGTAGAAAGAATTTAGCTACTTGTTTGCCGCTTTTTTTATAACCTAAACTTTGATCTTATTAACGCCAGACAAGATTACCAAATATTAGTCTCACAGCTAATGGCATTTCTAACAAGCAAGTCTGATGCCAGCTACAGTAATCATTTCGTTGGCGAGCAGTTCCGAAAAACAAATGTGACACTTTCCAGTTGTCCACGAAAATAATCATGAATGTGGTCTATTGAAAAGAACCCGTTGCAAAAGGCATCAAGTTTTTTGTTTTATGCATAAACATAATTTGTACGAGAAAAACAGTATATTGGCGATGTGTTGTAATTTGAAAATGTTTGAATATTGCAAGAAAATTAACGATGCAAGTTACGTTCGAGCTTAACAAAATCTCGTAACACTTCGAAAATCCTTGTTTATTATATTTTGCTCGTTCAAGATCAACCAATGGAAGTGATTTAAAATTGTATATAAGGGAATGTACTGGAAAAATCTGGTTAAGAACAAGCAACGAGATTTTTTTATTGGACGGCATTGTTTTGTATTCACTTGCCACCTCCCAGGCTGGTGCCATGACATCCAGCACAACAGGTGTTCGCTTCATGACCCTTGCGATATTGTATTTGTTTAAACTGCATTTTTGATGCTTTACGGCTAACGTCAGAAAACTTCCATCTTAAAGTATTAGCAAAGAAACGACGTGTTTAAATGACGAACAAACAGTCTTAAAGTAATTTGATATTGCAGGTTTATCGTACGAGCTGATGTTGGTTAGATCTGTTCTAGAAAGTTCTTGACCGAACAGCGATCGAGCTAGTGCATAGCCTCAGCAATGCTGGCATTTGTAAAGAAAAATTCAACGTCGAGATCAAGGCACAGTAATGGAGTTAGTTTTAGTCTTTATTACGCGGGTGGGTGCGTCAAAGAATCCTTTTGGTGATATGCGCGTCCAGCGGTGTCGAATAGGTTGCACGCGCAGTCACGAAAAATACAATTTCCACCAAGCACCGCGACACAATCAGTTTCCTTCAATTGTTCTCTTTTTACTTTCTGTTTAAATTGAAAGACGAAAAGTAAACCGTTGTTCATATATTACGTCTGTAAACCCAAAGATAGGTGATCTGTAGCAGTGTTAAGGACGGCAGCTATCTGCATGGTGAGAGCAAAACAAGTCGGCAACCGCATAAGGATTTGAAAAACGTCGAACACTGAAATCAAACAAACTGTAATGATCGTCCTTTTGACTGACTTGAATAATATAAATTCCTCACAATCGCTTCAGCATCTATAACGAATTGCAGATGTTGCATATGTTTGCTTGAAAGTTGTGAATATTGCCTGATCGCAACGGGGCTTCAATAGTTTGGCTTAGGGACCAGTCATGGTTTTAAACAGCTACAAATGATGTTTTGCACTACCTGTTTTGTACAATCAAATCCACAGGAGAAAAAATGTTTTTCTTCGAATACTACGCACATATTGTTGTGTGTGAAGTTTTGGTTTCAAGACTTTAGGAAACATTAAAATGCATGTAACATCAATCTATGTGCGGTTTTTGATTGACAAAACGAAAAACGCACTAGTGAATTTTTTTGTTTCAGACCAATAATTTAGCAGCATCCATACAAACTATATTCAAACTCTGTGCAAACTCATCTAGGATATGATTCTGATGAATTACGAATGTGTTTGCGATAACCAGAATTGAGAGATGCTCGGGAGTTCGAAAGAAGTTTCCAAGATGTAGTCAAGTTTGGGTTTGCTGAGTGGTCTTGTTTTGATATAAATGTCCGAAATGAAATCTTGGAATTTGAGTATCATGTGTGAAGTTTGCGCATTTTTTATTGAAAACGAATATATTGCGACAACGGAATCAAAAGCGAAATGCAAAATTTTGAAGAATAAAATATGAATTCAACGTTGATGAACGCCATAGACGTGTAGATGTAAAGTACGAAGCACGTTTAGGGCTCTTGCAAAAAAGTTACATAATTGTGATGTCAAACTCATTTAGTGAAGGCTGTTGGCACAGTAAACGATGAACATGAAATATTCAGAATATAGTGAGAAGGTTTGGAATTTTTAAGGTGATTTAAACGACCAAACCAAAACGAAATATTTAGCGAATCACAAATTTGTACAAAACGTAAAAACGCCCTAAAACCTCGTGCAAACATCATAAAATTGCAAATGATAAAACGAATATCGTTATGACAATCGTTTGATTACACAGGTCAACAAAAAACACTTTTGTATTAAACGAAAATATGACATAACTTTTTTAGATAACTTTTGGGTGCTAATTCCAGATTTGGCATTCATTTTCTTGTGGCACGTCAGATTTTGGAGTTACAGCGAAAGGCTTTTTGGGGTATATAAACAGTTGTATGCTAATATATTCCCTTTTGTTTCCAAGTGAAAAATGACCTGATAATTCAGTCTATACAAAGTTTGTTAATTCATTACGAATGATCAAAAAAACAAGTTGAACAAACAAGCAGAGGACTTCTGGCCTTGGTAGGGGAACTCATAAAACTTCTATAGTGTTTTGAACGGGATTTTCTTTTCAAAAGTGTGGCTGGATCACGACGAGACAACATCCCGCAGGCGATACCATGATTGATTCTTTTCAGAACCCCTGGTATCTTGCTTCCATAGCTTGAATATTATTCACCGTGGTAGTCACTCATGGCATCAAGGCTTCCCAAAAAACATTGGTGTGAATTAAAAAATGCATCATTAGAGATATGTGCAAGCCCATCTCCATGTAAGCTAAAACAATTCTGCAACTTCTGCTTAAAAACAATGAGCCTTAATATTTCCTATAAAGATCGAGCATATCCACCTGAATGCCTTCTGAGCTTGTAATTCCAGTGCATTCTTAACTTGAAGTTTCGATCTGTCAAAACTTCTACAAATCTACTGGCCTACAAAATTCCTTCTTTCAGTTTAGCTTTCCTGAGATTAGGAAACTTGTCACACAAATACAATAGTTAAATTAAAGCTAGTGGAATTGCATTTGGCCACTGGTTTCACAAAATTTTTCATCGAGCCTAATTTCATATGCAGAGGTGACATCAGGACTTATCATGACATGCTAATGGAGGATGCTGAGCTCTTGAACACTGTTCACTCGAAAAACATACAAGTTTCTTGTGGACGAATGTTGCTTTTCATAGTGATCAGCAGTAGCACCTAGAGTGGTTGTCCTATGTGCATTCCCATTAGTATGCTTATGACCTTGAGAGTTCCACACAGGCCCCACTGGTAGTCAGTATAACCAACTGAAAAGCATTCAAAACGATTTGATTGTTGTCATACGATTCATTCAAATTAACGGAATGTGCAACGGGGATTTAATGTTTTAAATTGCCTGTGTACACAGCGATATCAATATGTCGCTCAGTAAAACAGATTCTTGCATTTAAATCTCTGAGTTAAGGTTGGTAAACTTGCTTTACTTTTGCAAATGGTATGTCTGCTACATCAATTAATATTGTGTTACGTCACACTGCAAAACAATGCTACCTTTTGTTGTTCATAGGCCTGTGGTAGGCTAGGTAGCAGGTAACCAAAACATACAGATATCTCAGAAACAAGATGCGCTACAAAAAAAATAATGAGATTTTTGAAATCAGCGTCAAAAATACTTTCAGGGGAACTTATTACAAAAACCGTTTAAATTTTGCTGTTGACCAGTGTTATGTTGCAATGCAAAATATGCACTAAAACCTGAAGCAAATCCGAAGATTGGCTGCAGCAGTCGGAGTGTTTCCAAATTAACGCCGTCACCGAGGTGGCCAGTCTGTCGCTTGCACTGTCCCTCATTCTTCGCCTGTGGCGTTTGACCAGGGTCTTTCTGTCCTTGATGATCTGGCCCAGGTCGCGTCTTGCACGTTCCAGGCTTTGCATGATGCTCGGGTTGAGGGCGACGTTATCTGCAAAAAAAGAACGTTCAGTGGACTCGCTGGACTCCGATGCAAGGTCATCCTGGCTAGCGAGGGTTGCCAGATATTGTTGCACACCAAAGTCTGATCTTCGTTTGCTGCCCTCGAGCGACAGCTGGTGAAGAGTGGCCCTGACGAAGATTTTTTGCGCGAAAGTTGGATTCGTTGATTTTCTTGAAGCCAAGTCGATACTCATCGGCGCTGATGGCGAGCATTCTTCGCTCGAGCAAGTCGCAGAACTTGACGAGGTCATTGTCTCGAAGACGTTCGTACTTCATCGTTGTTCGCTTGGTCAAGTTTGCCACTTCCTGCAACACAAAAACAATCGCTCGTTTCGAAAATTTATGACACTTTTTCCACATATGCTTTCAAACAACTTCATATAGCATGCATTTCTAACACAGATGTGATCACAAAAAAAGACAAGTTTCAAATTCTAATAACAAACGTTTGCAACGAAGCCCGGTGGTACTTCGATCTAGATGCAGGTCGTCCGCTCTGAATAGTTCTTGCAATGGAAAATTAAGCTGAACTGCTACCTTTTAACACGAAGCGACCGTACAGTTTTTCGCTGCTCTTCTCTCAATCGTTTCAGTGAAATGGTTGCTTCTATTGTTTGTTCATGTTTGACCGTTCACGAACGGTCTGCGATTAAACAAGAGGAGAAACAGGATTTTTAGTGATTTTTATTTTTGTCCTTTTCGGCTTCGGCACGGATCAAATCTATCCGAATAGTACCTCCGCACATTATCTGTGGTCCTGCCAAAGTCGGACCAGGCCAAACTTGTGCAGGGTGCATATTGCATTGTTTGGGAAGTACGGCGCAGAATAAGTGATCTTTCATTTTTGTGCAGCTATTCGCTTTCTATCCTGATGACTTGACGGAGCTGGAAACTGCGATCCACGAGTCTCGCGTGAAGCTGGACTGCTGTGGAAGCCACGAGCCCGGGGTGAGTGTTGATTGCGATCGCAATTTTCAATATCTTGCCAGCAACCTCTACCACATGATTCGCCGAAGAACGCCTTTCAGAAAAAACGTGTTTTTTCCGTTGACATGTGTAGCAATATTGTATATAAAGGTCTTCTGAGGGCTTTAACAGGTGATGTTACCAGGGTTCCTACCCAGTCTTGGAAAGTATGGGAAAAATGTTTGCCATCCAGTCTGGAAAAGTCTGGAAAATATTTTTTTTGGGTTTTTTAATGTGGAAAAAGAATATAATTTTCCAGACCTGATCTTTTAACATACATTTTCATAATATTTTATTCAAGATTGATATAATTTTACTTATATCTTGTTGAATATTTTAATGCCTGTATTTGACCTGGGTAGTTCATTCAGAAATATTAGGTCTGGAAATAATCCAGAAAATGTCTAGAAAAGGTCTTGAAAAAGTATGGAAATTAATATTCAAAATTGCGTAGGAGCCCTGTATTACGTAATCTTTCAACGGAACGTCTGAAGCGACGCCATTAATTTCGTTGACGTCGTGCTCAAACTTTCCCAGGTCTTCGAGGAATTTCAGAGGAGAAAGGAAGAGATCGATGCGATGAAGAAAAAGGTTCAGAAAGCAGAGAGGCAGCTGCAAACAAAACGCGAGGAAATGGAGACTATCAAAGCTAGATGGTTGAAACCACTCCATAAGTTGATATCGAGGTACATCACTTTTTTGACCTAAAAACGTGAAAAAATCTTTCTGCAAACGCTTGCTTGATTTAAAAACAAAAAAGTGTGCGCTTTTTTCACAAAATGTGTTGTTTGAAAGTGACGCAGCTGCGTGAAAAGCTCTTTTCTCGTCAGAATCAACTCACGCTTCGCCAGATACTTCGAACAGATGGGCTGCGCGGGCGAAGTCGACCTGCACGCAGAAAACCCGGTACGTTCTTTGTTCTGAACGTAGGTTGCTGGAACGTGATGTTTGTGGGTGCTGATTCCTGTCTCACAGGCTGTTAACTAATTAGTAGATCCGATCGCAAAAGGCTTCAAGCAAATGGTTCATTGTAACTGCAGGTCGAAGTCGCAGTAGCGAGGTACTTTTTGTAACGAGCTTCATCGATTTCCTGCACCGGGCTTGGCAGGGAGACCTGCTTTCGTTAAAAGTATATATACCATCAGAACCGGTCGGGGCTGCAGTGAATATTTGCGCTTCTTTCTTTTCCTGTCAACTTTGCAGGCGAATTAAACAAAAACGCTCGGTCTTCAGTGGTCAGGCTTCAAATTCTCCCCGAGTAGAAGCACTCTGCGGCCTGCGCTGTCCCCATTCGCCTCCCCCCACATGTGCAGAGGGCACAACGTGGAGCCTCCACTTGTGGATAGATGATGGGGAGACTGTCGCGAATTTTTCCAACGAACCCTTTGCCTTAAGCCCAAGCGCGGTCGATGGATTTGATTAATTTTGGACATTTCATGGTAGTGGCTGTCCCGAATCATACCGTTGGACAAACCGGTGGCGGCAAAGGCGTTTCTGCTGGAATGTTTTTATAGGAGGGGTCGTGCATTGAACCTTCTGCAAGCGCAGCCATGCAACAATCACTACACCTGAAAAAGAGAGGCTATGTTTTGCGTTATCACTTTTATTAACGGGGCGGAGTAGACGGTGTTTTGGTACATTTTCTGCCACACCCCGAAAATGTTAAGTTTTGTCATATGCGGCTCTAACGTGAAGCACGTTTGACCACACTTGATTTATTACAAAAATTACTAAATCTGATAAACAATTCGAAAATTGGTTTGAGAATCACCCCAGGTCTTGTTACTATAAATATTTGCTGGGAGCGATGAAACGACTTGATCGACTGACACAAGAGCGACTTATTTTTTGTCACCACCTATTTCTATAGAATTCGCAAAGTATTCTGCCACCAAAGGCATCGAAAACCAAAGCCTTTATTTAAAAATGCAATACAACAAAATCGATATAGCTGGCACAAAACTAGGCAAGCGTGATTTTAGAAAAGCGATATGGTATTTCGTAATTTGCAATTTAAAGATTTTTAAACGGTTGATGAATATCCACGATTTATACAATAGTTATAAAACGCCCTTTCGAACGCAACAACATCATGTTAACGTAACCAGTGTACAAAAGCGCTGCGGATACCCTTATAATATGACTATCTTTTCATAAGTTCTCTGTTCTCAAACCTGACCCGGTGCATCCTGTTTTTCCCAGATATCCTCAACTTCAACGCACTCTCAGTCGCATGAGATCGTTGCCTTGGCAGTCCTCAGTAAAATATTATTTTTTGACATATAGCAAGCGCTAAGTGGTGTTTACATTGCACGTCTCCTGTCTAATCTCTACATCAGCGACTAAGTTACCTTTGCAACATGGACTTTGGTTGTGCATGACAGATTCATGACGCAAAATTAGAATTGCCTGAATTGATGGTGAAGCCAGCCACCGTCCGAAGCATGTGTTATCTGTCATTTTTATATTTTCTGTATAATGACACATTCGACGTTTTTCGTACGGTGGAAATACAGAAAGTAAAATAGGCCTCTATGAAATAAGGTAGTTTTGGCTCAAAACATGTGAGAAAAATACTCAGAGAAAAATGCGTCGAATGTCAAAACTTGTCTCGACATCAGTTTCGAATCGCCTCTTTGGAAACAGAAATAAACTTCTTTTCTCACCCGTCGCTTTTAGTTTTGCGGAATTTGAAACGTAACTAATACTCCGTCCAGGACGACTTCGACAAATACGGAATACGGATTCGCGTCAAGTTCCGCGCCTCATCCTCCCTCCAAGAACTGGACCCCTTCCGACAGAGCGGGGGGGAGAGGAGTGTTTCGACGATGCTTTACTTGGTGGCACTGCAAAGCCTACACACGTGTCCTTTCAGACTGGTGGATGAAATAAACCAGGTGGGTTTAATGTGGCCGTCGGACAAACTGCCAGCACGTTTTCAGATGTGCTCATCTGGTTTTCTTTCGTTACTAACCATTTCATGATGTGCGGCAAATTTTCCCCGTCAAACGTGGAGGTGAAATGAGGTACTAAAACCTGTTCTCATTGTCTGGCGTTTTTTCTAATAAAATAAATGAACGGAAAGGCTTGTTTCATGCTTTCCGTTCATGCTGACGCAGTTTTGCCCATGAAAATTGAAACCAGTGTAGAAGCTGAGTAAAAGGCCGTGGAACATCTCTTTTGCCCCAATGCCAGTTATTATTTTTTAACTCTTCACCGTTGTAGAAATTTTGCCTTCGCGTGGTGACTGGGCGTGAAATTGATGTGCTGCATTGTCGATTTACAATACACCATTGGCCTTTGGATACGAGAGGGAGGTGTTTTAATTTAAATGTAATTTATTGAAAAACATGTTTTTTTTTCTGCATTGGAATCCTACATGAATGTAATACCGCTACTGACCTAGTTCAGTACTTTCACATTGCGCCTCCCCAGACGGTTTTTGTTGACTTGTTGAAAATAACACGTCCCCCCATCATGGGCGTCGAAAGGGGTGGAAAGGGAGGGTTACCCCCTGAATTTTGCAATTTGCTGTTTCTCTAATAACTTTTGAGGAGACAAATGTATTTCTCGTAGAGTCGGTGTTGACAAAATGAAATTGTGCCACTGTTTCCCCCACTGGAAAAATGGTGTTGGCCCCTCCCTGGAAATAAATCCTTCCGACGCCCATGTTCCCCGTGGAGCAACGACGCAACGTTTTTTTTGCATATACCTGGACTTCGCAGAACGTTCATGATTCCGTCGTTTCCTGCCTTGCAGGGAATGGACCCACACAATGAGCGCCGAGTGTTTGACGTCATCGTCAATTCGTCGTCCGAGCAAGATGTTTCCCAATATTTCCTCATCACTCCGAAGGTCGGTTAGATTTCAGTGAAAACGCAGATTTGGCGTCGTGTACGAGCGACTGCAAACCTTAACTTTCCGCCTCGTCAATACTTCACTAAACAAACAGGGACAAGAGTAAATTTGAAGCGAGTAGGAAAGTTTGCGATGCAACGCCTTTTACTTTAAACTAGCGGTGCACAACCTTTTCGCTATTACCGGCCACATAACGTTTATTTATATGAATTAGCACCGCCACTAAGACCAACGTATTTTTTGAATCGCTTCTGTTCTGCTTCCATACACCAGGGTTTAAGGTGTTTTAGGGACCTGATTCGGGTCCCTAGAATTTAAAACCGGGTCCCTATAATCAGAGACAATTGGATCCCTGCAGGTCTATACCAGGTACCTAACATTTTCCTTAAAAAAACTGCATACACTGATGCTAGCTTGCACGTCTGTTTCTACTAAGTATCCTCCTACAGACACACACAGAGTTTTGTCAACGCACGGCCTCATAAATTTTTATCGAAGGCCACAGCTTGTGCATCCATGCTTTAAGAGGCTGCTGTAGCAGCAAAAAAGCTTATTGAAAGACTTACAGAATTGCTTCTTTCTATCCGTGCAATGTACCTAATCAGACCATGTGTCTTATATCCGCCACACCGATATGGTGTGCTTCACATTTTGAAGCTTCCGTCAGACACCTATGTTGTTTAATTGTTTCGACGAACCTGAAAATAATTCGTCGCAGTAAAGTTTGAGTAAGGCTACTACATTTTTATCACCTAAAAGGAGGTCACGTGTATGGCAAGGTGCTCCAATCAGAACACCGGCGTAGTTCGTTTAATACAGTCCCTCACAGAATGTAAACCACTCAAAATCATGCTGAAAAAACGCAACTTGTATTCAAGAAAACTTTCAAAGGATAAACGGAGAACATTTTGCTATTTTTGAACGTCATCAGAACACATTTTATATTCTTTGAAAACGAGGCGTATGGTAGCCTTAGTTTAACACAGTAGCCTTGTTAAACCGGCTATCGAGATACCCCTTCGCGTGGCGTGATGCAGCACGCCTGTTGCAGAGTTATTTCAACTTGTTTCATTTCATCTCGTCGCAGCTTCTGCCAAACCTGACTTACAACAAACACATGAGTGTCCACTGCGTCTATAACGGGCCCCACATGTTGCCCCACTCAGCCTGGAAAATCTCGCGCTTCACGAGAAGGCGTCGTCTTCTCAAGTACGAGGACGACGAGGAGAACATGGACCAGGGATGACGTCGCTTCCGCAACTTCCGTTGCATCGCCCGCTTTTGTAAGATAGTCCGAAGTTGAGAGGCGGACACGACGCGTTCATTGGTCGGATGGAAGATGACCGTTCCTGTTACTTTCGTGGACGGCGGTTCCCGCCTGTTGCTTTATTCGTTTCCCTTCCGTTCGCCTGTTGCGAAAATTACACCACTGCAAGCATTGGATTTTGTGTCAGCGCCGATAAATATTCTATTCGAGCAACTGCGGTTGTGATTGATGGTCTTCCGCTGCACTGCCGGTGTTAGGCGGTATTTTTCCTTAGGACATAGAAAAATTCTTGTTTCTCATCTGACTTCGGTTTGGAGCTTACCGCTCGATGAGGGCCGTAAGATTCTAATGCACCTGAACTCATTTTTGCCTACTGTAGCAGTCGCCTGGATTCAATTTCCAGAAAGCTGGAATCCCCACTGATGTAAGTCATTCACTCAACCCCCAAACTCATGTCTGCGCATGAATGGAACTGTGAAACGAATCAGTAGCTTCGGGAAAATGCAAGTGCCGGAAAAAACTTTGTCGATTAATCCTGTCGCCTGTCTCCAACACAACTCACTCCGACATTGACTCCGTGACACACATCCGTGTTCTAGTACTTTTTTGAATGCGGTGGTTCCCAACTTTTTTGAACCAGGCTCCACTTTTGTCTTCAAAAAAATCCCAAGTCCCACCAGGACTATTACATGCCAAAAGTTTTGTTTTTGTTCCGTCACCGCATTCCTGCTGCGTGATATGAGTTATAATGCACAAAGTTCACTCAAATTTTATTGCGATACTCAATAACATTGTTGAAGGGAGCTGTGCGCTTGATGCTGGTTACACATCTGTTTGATTCAAGGTTTCAGTTTAGTCGGTTTCAGTCTCAAATCACCATGTTTGGTTATTTCTAGTTGATTTATCTTGGCACGCAGCAAATCCGCAACGACGCTAAACCCACATGCGACCAAATAAGATGACAGAAAACTCATTAGTTTTTACCTTTCCGAAGTACTCGAGCGAGGGTATTTCTTTTCGCATTTCTCGGACAGCCGCATCATGGTTCTTGAAGAGTTTTCGCGGATTCGACTTGCTGCAACTCACATAATTCCTGTTGGCATTGCTCTGATACTGCAGATAAATCTACTAAAGTGGTTGAGTCAACAGCGAAAGGAATTCCATTGCTTTCAAATCATGAAATATTTCATTGATTGATTAATCAGCATTTCCACGTGTACAGAAATAACTGTATTTGCCTCTATAGTGACATCACGTTCTTTTAACCAATAAAATTGGAGATAATATTCCAAATATTGCTTCTACACAAACTGAGAAATGTCACGAACCCAAAAATCACTGCTTTTGCATCGCAAAGTGTTGCATTGTCTCGTTGGATCTGCTTGTTTAAAAAACAAACTCTCAAAAATATTCGTTGAGCAGCTCACGTAAACTCTGCGGTCAAGAGAATCAGTGCAGGTTTATCATTCAAAGGCTCAGTGAGTGGTTGAAACAGTTCCATAAAACTTTTTAGGCAGTTTCCGTTTGTTGGCCACCTTACTTCGTGGTGGAGCAACAAAATTTTGGCCCGGCCCACGTTGAAAACTACTAATTTAAATGAAAATCAATCGCAACCAATTTGTTCAATGTCCCTCATCCTCTGCAGCCATCCTTCCAATTATATTCTTCGACGATTGGTTGAATATATATGTACTTTAGCGCCCGGGTTGCTTGAGTCGCATTGATGCAGATACAGTATCTTTTCGTGAGTTAACCGCGTCAAACAGTTCACTTGGATTCTAACGATTCACAATTTTGTTGTCTTGCCCTGCCACACAACCTTTTCACTTGAACAGCTTTGTGGTTTTGGCTTTTCCTGGTCGTTGTGCCATGTCATATTGTGTGGGTTGCAAGCAGCTTGAAACTGGAAAACAGCTGCCAAGATGAAAGGCCGACACGTGTGGTCTTTGTCGTTAGATAAGTTCAAAATCGTATAGAAAATGCGATTTTTGGGCCACAGTGAGACTGATGACGAAAATGACATACATTTAAATATAATTAGGGGAAGTCACGGGCTTTAAATGTAATTTCCCGTTTCCATCCTTAACGCTGAGATGGGGTTTTTCGTATTTCGGTTTAGACACGAAACCATGCACCAGTAGAAAGCAGGGTGTTAAGGATTTTGCAATGTGTTGTCATAGCAACTCCCTAGAACAGGGTGGGCCAAATGTCGCCCGCAGAAGCATTCAGTAAAATTTTCAAATCTGAAATTTCCTCGAACTTCTCATAGTAAATATTAGTGTTGAGGCCATAAATCGAGATTTGCTTCTACTCTCATAAGAAAGTACGGCCCACCGCTAAAAGTGGCCCCCAAGAAAAAATAATCGCCCTGCCCTAGAAAAAAGTGATGCAAATAGTAAAAAATAGTGCACGCAGCAATTAGTGTCAATTGCATTCATAATAAAATAACAAATAAATGGAGTGTGGAAGATATTAGTAATAATGCAGTGAAGAAGTGTTCAGGTTCTTTGTGATGTGGACAGTGGCTCTGAGATTAGCATAATATCTCTTATCTTGAAAAGAACACTTTTTTGTTTAGGTCAGTGGTTTCCAACATGGTGCGCAACCCCCGTGGGTGTCGTTTGCCTTTTTACTAAGGGTCGAGAGATTCTGATAAAAATATACAGTAAAACTTGCGTAATTTGTCACCTCATGGGGATTAGAAAAAGTGACAAATTATGCGAACAAGTGAAAACTCTATCATAGAAGCTCGTATACATATATAGTGCTCTTATTTGCATTAAAATACAAGTTTATGACGTTATGGTTGAATACAACAATTAATTCCTCTGCTCTATCTGGACTCCTCCATTCAATCAAACACCTTTTAAACCTTTAATAATCTTTTCCGCGTTCTCTCAATTGGGAGTCGGGTCGCGCTTCGCACCTCGTGTACAAATTCGATAAACAAATTGCAAGGTGCAACAATTCTCAGATAATGATCCTTAATTTGTTTGAATTCCTACACGTACTA
>JGI24159J19872_10004672_pt1 | contig 17522 bp, 13 predicted proteins | sample Ectturendosymbi4_FD_19872 | JGI IMG/M metagenome (IMG submission 19872) | reverse complement strand
ACTGAAGATGCCGTATGGCGAAATCGATTTCCATTAAATAACATCAATGCGTGCTGATTTTTGTTACTTGTGCAGTGTGCACAGACAGTGCTTAAGAATGTGCAAATATTAGCAAAACAGAGCCCGTAGTTTGCTGGACAACATTTGAAAGGAAGTTACCTGGTGGAGGCCCAAGATCGGGACGTCTTTGACAACGGTTGCGTCCTGGGCCGTGATTATCTCGGCGCCCTGGTCTTTCAACGTCTGCCTCATGACGATGGATCCCTGGAAAGAAAGGGGCGATTTCAAGGAACGAGCTTGGACGGTTTCGCTGGATTGGCCAATCAAGTAACAGAAGCTCTAGTGAAACTTTAATCGTGCTACTATAGCGTGAGGTCCTGGGTCTTTTTCCGGTCATGGACCGAAATGTTTTTCAAATGACCGGAAAAAATTTGGTCATTTCGGTCAGAATGTCTGAAAACATAGGCTAATGAACATTGTTGCGGCGAGTTCTGATACAACTGTGAGGCAAATGACCGAAATGTTTCAGCGAAAAAAACAGGTGATATTTACAGCTCCATTGTCCATTCATACATTTTTTATTTCTAATTACATTCATATAAAAGAAAGGTACAAATAAACATGCCATCATATATTTCCATGCACTATTCTAGCGATACGCACTTCGTACATATTAAGAATGACACAAATAGATCATTGGAATTTTTTCTCATCACCTTTCAGCAAAAACGATCAGGATTAGGATGTCTGAATGTGGAATGGAAACTGACCAAAGAGGCCACACGGTAGACCTGAGGCTGCAGCTGGGTAGTCGATATATGGCAGCATGGACGTCGGAAGGGGGGCGGGTAGGGCCCCAGGATTTTGAAAACTTAAGGTTGTTTTCTTAGTTTCGAGTGGGAAAAAACAAATTTCACCACTTTTGCCCCCCCTAGAAAAGTTTTCGAAAAATCCCCTAGTGCCCCCCCTGGAAAAAAATCCTTCCGACGCCCATGTATGGCAGTAGACCGACCGCTACAGAAGCACCACTTCAATTACGTCGTCAAAAAGACCAAACGTTAAATCGCGATGAGCGTCAGGCGGAAACTACCGAAAAGCAAAATTGTGATGTCAACTGCAGCTGAACGTACTTTCGGCAAAAGAGCGATCGACGTTCCTGACGCGTAATGCATTTCGTGGTTGGTGAGGGTGAACTCCCCCTCGAAGACGCGGTCCGACAGGGCGACGCCGAACGGCTGGAGCAAGGAATTGAGCGCCGGGGTGTTGCAACCCCCCGTCTCGGGCATCCACCAGCGCCGCGTGTTCTCGTCGTAGAACTTGACCTTGGTCATGACCGACGTGTTGTACCACTCCGCGAAGACTGTCACGAGCAACAGCACAAAGGTGGGTTACGAAGAAGCAACAGAAGTTAAAGGATCAGTTTCAAATAACAGAAAAGCGACTTTAGACCTGAAGAATAATAAGGAATATGTCATCGCTGAACTTGTTATCAGTCCCGTCGCCACGGGGGGACTTTGGTGGGCTTAGCCCTCCCAAACAAAGCTTCAAGCCCCCCCAAGTTGAAATATGAAACACTGTAAATCATTGGAGTTTTTACCAAATTTTCGGATGTCAAGCTCTCCTTTTGAAGACTTTCAGGCGAGGGATCTGCTTGTTATTACTTAATAATGAGGTGAATGTCATCGCAATACTTAATATTTTTTCATCAGGACCGCAACCAGAGGATATTTTCGGAAGGGGGGGGGGCAAAACGATTGTAATTTGTTGTTGTAACAACTAAACATGTTTTTGAAAATTTCAGGGGCAACTGTCCGGTTGACCCCCTGGTTGCGGGCCTGCAAGGGTAATGTCATCACAGTACTCACCCACAATCGGCGAACACAAAAGAAATATAAAGCAAAACGAGGACCGGGGTGGAAAGATGCGTCAGGAAATCCGCCGATCGCGAAAAAGCAAACAATCGAATGAGCAACGCACTCCTCGCCTGTTTGCACGAAACTCGCGATCGCTCGATGAAACGCGTTTGTGACGTCACAAGCGAGCGTGCGCTTGGAGAGCAGAGCGTAACTGTTAAGTCAACGCGGGTGGGCTTGCGTAACAACAAATTGCAGGCACGACGAGCAAACAAAACATTAGCGAATAAATGTTCTGCGCCGTCATTAAATATCCCTTCGTCGCAAAGCACCGCATACAGGCTGATCACGTGACAATGCTTCTTACCGATCACGCTCAAGCCTTCGAAGTGGACGTCCTTTTGGAGCTTGACGATCTCGTCCGGGTAGAACTCCTCCTCGGGGTCGACAATGAGAAGCTGACCGTAGTGCTTTGCGTTGAAGCAGGTGTAGGGCGTGCCGAGGACCTGCCGATCAAACGACGCTTGACAAGCACTCAAAACGCGATCGAGATTTGCGCCGAGGAAAGGGCCACGCGTGCGCGACGGATTATTGCAAGGACGGGAAGAGAACTTTTCAAACAACCTGACCATAGGCGCAGCCAGGGGGTTACGGGGCCATGCCCCACCAAATTTTTAGAAACATATAGTCATTTTGCGCTATCAGAGGCAGTATCCCAACCAAAACAGTGTTATTGGCCTAAAAATCAGTTTGCCCCCCAATTCTTGGGCTGGCTACGCTACTGAATCCGACATGTCCTTTCGCTTTATCAAGAAGTGGAGCACTTCTTAGCAAAGCGATGGAGTGCTGGAGGACCGTAGCAGGTGGCGAAGTCCGGACGAAACCATAGCAACAGGCTTCAAACAAAGCAGCCGGCGACGTTGCTTTGTCAAATTCAAGTGGAAGTCAATTTTGCTTTCAAGAGCAGATATTTACCCAACAATCCGTTCACAAACAAATCCGACTATTGGCAAACTCTTTGAACGTAATGTTTTTCGTGTGCCCGTTTGGCTTGAATGCTTTCGCAACTAATTGCAGCGTCGGTAGGAAGCGGTATTCTGGCAAATGACTCAGCAAACTTTTTTCGTTGAAAAAAAGCAGCTTGAAAGCAAACTTTGCAAGACCTCGGTGGTATTTTTCCATCTGTGCGTCGTTTACTGTTGAGGTCTGGACATGCGCGCCGCAAGTGGCGATTTACTAATTTGTAATGCATTTCATCTTTTCATTTCAGGCGGTTTCAAAATTTTTGCTTTTAGGCGTAAGGTCAGCTGGCATCCTGTATTCTTTCCATTGTTACAACATCCCCCTCCCCCGTTCGAGCTGGATCGGGCCGCTCGCACGCACTCCAGCAGCAAGGGACTACCGCAGACGCGCGCGAGCCGCATGGCAGCAAAAGAGGCTCGGTCACGTCACCGGAAGTGACAGGTCGGTCACGGCACCGGAAGTGACGAGTTGCGCTGAAACGCACAGGTTTGCAGGCAGCGATGGAGTTTCGAGACTCATTTTTGCGAGTCTCGGTCTCGAAGGCTACAGGTCGCGGTCGCAAGCCTATTGCCTTGACACCTTGAACACTGCAACGACATGGCTTGGGAAAACGTCTGCAATTCAATGTATTTTTTGTCTGGTGCAGGTGAGAAACAACCAAAGCAGGTAGGAAAAATGACAGAAATTCGAAAGTGGTGATGACATTTTGTTATTTTTAGAAAAATTTCGGTATAATCCACAAATTGTCGAGTCTCGGTCTCGAAGTTTAGGTTTGGCTCTCCTTGCAGGAGAGCAGCTGTTGGTCGGGTGAATGTTTGACAGCGCGAGGCACCGGGTGAGCGCAGACAACTCTTTCAGGAGAATGGTTCGCTTCTTTACTCGGCGAAAATCGGTTTACGAAAGATGATTTACTGCAAAACCGTCGAGCACGTGTACAACAGGGAGCCGGGTGAAACCGAACGCATATCACGGAACAACCCTTAGTTTTGACGCAGAGAGTACGAAAAACTGTACGTATAGGTGGGAACACAACACAACGGCGAGTAGACGAAAAACCGCCCATAATGAACACGACCAGCATCTGTATGGAAGGGCCTTTGTCAGATCCGCTGCAGGGAAACAATGGACTGGCACGCGCGATGAAAAGCTGGCGCTTCTACCCGGTGACGTGATGCCAACTCGAGCTGGTGTTTTGTCACACTTCGAGGGAGACTCCACTCCACATCAAAGCGCAAGCAAATTCTCAATACGCGACCTTACGCGAAACGATTTGAAGGCGTTACTTCATCGCGTCTGTAGCGAGATACTGAAAGCCGCAGCTAGTTCGTCATCTTCTGTCAGCTTTAGCGCGAGTTTTCACATAGCGGGAGCCTGAGCCACATCACACAACTCTTCAGAATCAGTAGCGATATCGAAGTGCTTGCCTGTCTGAAAAAATTTGGGTATAGACAGGTTTTTTAAGGAAAATGTTAGGTACCCGGTATGAATCTGTAGGGACCCGATCTTCTTTGATTCTGGGAACTCGACGATGATTTTCTCTGATTCTAGGGACCCAAATCGGGCCCCTAAAACACCTTAAAAAACCTGGTATAGAGCATAATCGCTTGAAAGTTAAACATGCACCAGGACGATTTATTTGCCATGGTTACCTAGAGCTTTCTGTTTTTTGTTTTTTTCCCGCATTTTCATTCTTGCGTGCTCCACCTGTGTTCTTTAAACGCATGGAATAACTTCGGGGTTCTGCTTTTTTTTCAACTTTGCCAAAACATGAATTTTTCGCATACAGTGACAATCACAACGGAATGTTTTTCGTAATTCGTTCACTAAAATGTCTACCGAAACAACCGTGCAGCGTGTGTTTTGTCGTTTGTCACTACCTGTTTGTGTTTAACAACACGGCCAAAAAACAAACAAACAAGACTACGACCAAGATAAACAACTGCTGAGGTGCGGGCGTATAGTGATTTGTGTTCGGTGGCTAAACGGATCACAAGGGTTTGATGGACAGGCAAGCAGCAGTGTGCAACTTCATGTTTATGCACATTTGCAGTCTCACGTTATTTCTTGACCACTTCTTAATATCAGTTCATGCCTCTGCTCCGGTACACTCAACAGACTAGAGTGTCTAAACGACTAAACAAAGTTCAAGCGAATTCGACCATTAAACACACAGCACGCATCTAATTATTCACACTTTTCTTCTGATTTAGAATAGCCAGCAACCAACCGGTCTGTGCGATGCGCGTCACCTTTTAATCACAGCCCTAACTTTTCCAGGAATACGCGCAGAACAAACGTCCGGTTCCGCCGAACATCCGGGACATTTTCGCCAGCGCGCACCCACACATACCTCGACGTAAAAGCCGGCGTTTCTCAGGTGCTGGTACAAGTCGCGGAAGTTGGTGTGGATGTTGTCGCCGTTCCAGTCGAGCGGGTCGTTCTTCATCCGCAGGTTGTCTCGCGGGAAATACCCTGCGATGACGTCACGTCGCGGTCAACGTCAGAGCGGCGAAAACGGTCACGTGAGTTTTCTGCTGCTGAACCCGAACGAGCGCGACCAATTTAAACGTAAACATCCGGTTCGGTTGTGATGTGAGCTTCGGGCACAGCAACAAAAACGCGGGCGCAGCTTTTCCAGTCACGTGGCAACCACATCCGCAATGAGGAAATGTCTTTCTATGACAGCGGTTCTTAACCCCTTCTCTACCACGCCCCGTTCAAGTAATTGTCCTTTGTTTCAAGTCCCCTGACAATAAACAAGTTGTATAAGCAAATGTATCTATTGATCAAACTTTCCATGTTACAGAGCGCACAAGGGCTCGCGCGCCCCTTGAAATCTATTGATTGCCCTCAGGGGAGGCGCGCCCCCCCCCGGTTAGAACCACTGGTCTCTCGTGAAACAACCTCCAGCCGTGGTTGCACGAGGGAGAGGGGGTGGGGGCCCCTACCGGCTGCCGCAAGTGAAAGGTTTCCCAGAAAAAAGAGCAAATACTGACCACGACAAAAAAATACAAAATGTTTTATCATTTTTAAAATTCGATTTTTCCGTTTTTTTAGCAAAGCGAGCAAAATTTTATTTTTCGTTTCCTGGTCCAAAAATGTGGTGTACAACAAGCAAATTAGCCATTGCGTGAAACGCTTCAAATGAAAATTGCACAAAAAGTAGCACAAGTGTTTTGAGTTCGGGAAGAGTTTTGCTTCCCGGTGAAGCAGCTGTGCTTCGAAGCGAGGTGTCAAGCAAGCCAACCTGTTGCTGGGCAGGCATGCTGCAGTAAAGCTTCTTCGACTTCAGCTGAATCAAGCTACATAATAAAATCAGTCAAAGCGATCAAGTCGGGGTTTGTTTTCTCGGTCATAGACCTAATTTTTTTTTTAATACACCGAAAAAATCAAGTTAGTTTCGTCATAATGTCTCAAAAGGTACACTAGTGAATGCGGTTACGGCGACTGTTATTGCTGTTATGGGACAACGAAAAATAAAACCCAGAATCAAGCAACTAGAAATCTGCCCCTGCAAAGCAGCTTGTCCGACTGAAAATCGGCGACAATCATTAACTCGTTCCAACAGCGCACAAATAACGCGAGTGCCGTGCGACCTAGTCACGTGATTCAGGCGGTCTGATCACGTGGCGCAGACCATCCAATTGAGATGCCGCCCGAAGCGGTTTCAGGGTTTCGTGCGAATGTAGTGGGGATCGAAGCGGAACCGTGAAAAGTTCCATAACGCGGTGATGGGTGTTCGCCGGCGCTTCAAACAAAAACAATGGAATGCGGAAGAACGTTGAAACACTGAATTCCGTTTCCGCATCGTTACGCATCAGCGTTTGCCCCAAGCAACAAGTGGTTCCGCTTCGTTACGCATCAAAGATTGCCTTAAGATTGCGCAAACAAAGCACTTTTTACGACGAGTTTATTTTAGCTTTGCCTGAAGACCTGACATGCACAATGGAGAGGGCACTCACCGGGGGGGTATCTCAAGTTATGGAACTGGTCCCACAGGATCCGCTTTTCTCGCGGAGGGACAGGGATCACTTTGACTTTCACCAGCAACTTCACCACTGACTCTTGCTCTGTCTCGATCCCATCGTCGTCGTTGTCCACACTCCCCCTTTCCACGGGGGACACGACAGTCAGCTCGACATGGCCCTCGGCGATCCCGTCCCAGCCGGCCGCTTTCTGGGCCACCGATATCGACAAGGAGAGGTAGCCGGACCAGGGCCAGAGAATGTCAGAGTACGAGAAAGCGATCTGAAATTCAAAGGATCCGCTCAGGTTTGCCGCTTCAGGACAAGTCTTCCGGGGGTTTCCCGCAAAAACATGACGTTGATTCGTTCGTCACTTTCCGATTCTGTATCGTCGGAACCTTTGTCGCAAAGTGAAAAAATAGGAAACAAAAAATACATTTCCCACAATGCCCGTCTCAGTGTAGGCCGCAGTTTTAGCTGAACGACATTTGATAACTTGTACGGCAAAATCCAGTAAAAAATCATTTTCTGGACCACGTAAACAGTGTTAAGTGCTTTTATTGAGCCTACTTTGGTCAGCACGAAAGAAAACTTCGGACATTACAAATTTTTTGTTAAAAAACACAAGTTTTTGTGCGAGACCGGCTGTTAATCCACAAAGGTATCCGTCAACGAAAACTTCAAAATTTGTCACGTTGACAAATATTGATTTCGAATTCTCCAAACAAAAACCTACAGCGAGTGCATTTTTTGCCGATCCAACAACGTGATGTTCAAAATTGCGACCAAGTCCCCCAAGTCAGTTTTTCTTGCTTGGCCACATTTCGGAACCAAGGAAACGCTTTTATTTTTCACGGAATTGCCGTCTTCGTTATCGAATTTGTCCCTATGCGGTCGGCAGGATGGGACAGACGGTCGTCCGACAGCCAAGCACTCTCCCAGCCGCGAGTTTGGCAAGGAACATGTGCGGGGAATCACCGAAATGGAGAACACGAAACGGGATGACGGGACGAAGTGCACTGCACAAGACGGTTAAGCCGTGGGTGAAACATAACGCAATCTATTAATTTGCTCGTCACTTGGAGTATCCGAGGCTGACGCTGTCTCGACGCCGTATTGTTTGTGACGAACGGAAAGTCATTAGCGGCAAAACAAGCAATACGTATTTCGTGGCCAGGCGTGTGCGTGTAAATCAACTGCGCACTATCAACGGCAGGCAGCAAAGCTTTTTCCAAGCGCGCCGCCATTGTTTGTACGTACGTCACACATGTGCGCGTTGCTTCACGGGGCGTGTCCTGTATCTGCGCGCTCGAGCGGAACGCGCGGGGGCACGGTGCAAAGGACAGAAGCACCAGTAGTCGACACGGCGTTAAAGCGTTTCTATCCGATACAAACAGCTGACTTCTGTCGAAGCAACTGGCTTTGGAGGGTGATTCCGCCCCAGCGCTTTCATCGAGACGCGGTGATGACGCAATAACATTGAAAAAACGACATGTGGCGAGTCTTTGCGTCGTGGTCTTTTGATGCAAATTCACTCGAAATATTTTCGTACAGCCTATTTTGCAAACCAGCACGCGTCCTACTTCGATGTTGTCTCCGTTTTGCGACGTGTACGGGTGCCATCTCGGCCGTCCCCGGATCTTTCCCGTGACGCCCATTCCGTTCAGGATGGTGACGTTGGCGATGACGGGCATTCCGGTGAAGTACAGTGGTTGCGTACAGTAAGGCCACATGTAGGGACATTCCGTGAAGTCCAGGTAGCTTGGAATGAGGCTCACTTGCGGACTGTAGGAATTCAACACCTGAAAACACACAAGGCAGAAACAATGACTGTCACAAAACAAAAAACTCCTTTATTGATGAAAAGGGCAGCGCGAGCCCCGAATGTTTCCTCGCCGCATTGTTACGTCAGGTTCTCATCCACACAACTCGTTTGATTGATTGAAGCCGAGGCGGCCGTGGCACGTTACATGATAGTCGCCCGTGGCGTTTTTTCCGCGACTACTGCACCGCAAGAACAAAGCTTGTAATCAACTAAGGCTGCTTATCTGCGACGTCACAATGGAGCCCACTTCCTTTCACGCTCGCGCGACAGAGTTCAACGTTCACTGAAGGATTCGTTGAACGATATTTTCCAACCCTGCGGTAATGTTTTTTCCAACCCTGCGGTAGAGCAACGTCTGCGTTTCGCGATAGACTCGATGGTGGGTGCTGAAAAGCACCTTCGTATTTACACGAATCATAAAAATCATAAATTACCAATTGGCCCCTCATAAGCTTGAGACCGTTCACTGTCTGACTTGCGCTGCCAGTGCAGTGACTTTCCTGCTCTGTCATGGAGCAAGGTACGTAACAGGATAAAAAGAGTCATTCAACAAATTTATTATGTTTGCTCGATTCTGTTGGCATGGGAGCACATCATCTCACTATCCACAAAGAGCAAATACGGAGCGTTTCAAGACAAAACGAAGATTGGTCCGCAACACGCCGTGAGCAATGCTGCACTTCAAAATAAGGACAAATGTTAAACAAACTCAGCAGTGCTATTCACGTGTTGTATTGAGCTAGGAATCTGGTTTGAAAGTAAACTGGTAATGGTGGCTTCTTTCAAGCGAATTGTTTCGAACAGATATAGCTTTAATTTTTCTATTAAGTTTTTTTGGTAAAAATCTTAATTTTTTCGTATCAAAGTATCAAGAGTCAATTTTCAACACCAAGCAATGTGCTCAGGGAGCAAGTAGCAAAATACCATGACGACCAAATCAAACCACGGAAGGTGGGCCTTGTGAGGAGGAAACAAGGAATCGTATTATATGCCATTTTGTTAAACACAAAATTTCGTGCACGTCATCGGGTTTATGCGACAAACCAAAACCGAGAAATCACGGGGCGACAACAACAACAGTGTGTCACTTTCACCCAAAACATTAAAAGAACAACTTGTCAATGCAACAAAAGGTGAACCACCAATAACCAGAAGTGAACGAGCACGTTACATACAAACCTGTTTTTTCGGTCAGTGACCAAATTTTTTTTATTTTTTGAAGTGACCGAAAAAATTAGTGAATTCGGTCGTAATGATTTTGTCAGTCATAAAACAGCGAAAAAGAAAAAACGACAGAAGCTTTTAAACTACCTTCAGACAAATGACCGAAATGTCTTGGCGAAAATAAAATAAAACCCGGATATGAACAAACCTGATAGGCCTTGAGCAAGTCGAGCTTTCCCTGCCCTTGCTCGAACATGTTTGAAGTGGGCAGACGCTCGGCTGAGTCCATCAGGGCCTGTTTGACGCTGGCCGGGCTGATCAGGCGTCGGCCGCGCTGGTCCTTACACGAGCTGAGAAGCAGCGCCACTGCCCCCGCCACCACGGGGGAGGCCACGCTGGTGCCGGACAGGGTCCGACAGCCCCCGTGCAGACCAGACCCCCGTACCATGGAACCGTAGGTGACAATGTCCGGCTTCAGGCGTCCGTAACCGGCCGGAAGCTCCCAGGTGGTCATGCCGCGCGACGAAAAGCGGGCGATGTTGTCCGTGTAGTCGATGCCCCCGACTCCTATCACGTCCATCTGGTCGGCGGGGTTGTTCAGCGTACCTTGGCACAAGAAGCCCAGAGGTTTGAGCTCAGCAGACTTGGACAACTGAATAATTCTAGTTTACTAATTCGACCAATTGGAGCGAATCGGCGGTAATTCTACTTTTAATCTAATTTACTGAAAGCTTCAGTGCTCTAATTTTAGTTCTAATTTCCGATTTTGCAAAAAATGCTAATTTGTCCAACAGCATTTTCAAAGATGACGAGAATGCACCTCGTGCAAGGAAAATGCAACAAAATGGTCACAAGTGTTGTGCCGCCATTCTAACATTCTAAAAACAAAAACAGTAAAAACTCGATCAATTTTCTCAGTTGCAGTACAAACTGAAACTATGTGACCTTATCTGTAATTATTATTACGTCACGTTGCCTATCCACTCACACGCAGAAGTCAAAATTGTCACCAGTTACTTGCGACAGTCAGTCAGCTGTGATGTTTTTGGGCAGAGGTCTCCAAACTACGGCCCGCAGGCCAATTCCGGCCCGCGAAGACGTTTTGCCAATAATGAAAAAATTATTTACGAAGAGCTTGTTGATTTGGTAAAACGTAACATATCCCGAAACAATCACATTGCGCAAGATGTCCGGCCCTTTTGAAAGCTTATGTGGCCCTCAGACAAAAATGTTTGGAGATACCCGTGTTAGGGTTCTGGAAAAGCGAACATCGTTTCCCTTATCTGAAGGCTGTTGCTTGAAAATTCCTGGCTATGACAGCGACATCGGCTCCGTCGGAACGAGTCTTTGTCCACGCAGGCGGACTGTACAGCAAGAAACGCGCCAATTTTGGCGTACGAATCTTTGCTATTCACATGCTTATGAGAATGAATCCACATTTGGGCATGAATTGAACTTGGATTAAAGTCGTTTTGATTTGTATGTAATTCTAATTATAATTTAATTTCTGGTTTTCGAAATTACGCTTATTTTAATTCTAATCTAATTTGTGAAAGCTGGGTTTGGTCTCATGTTAATTCTAATTTAGAAAAGCTAAAAAAATTGTAGTTGTCCAAGTCTGGAACTCAGGGTTCACACACATTTAAAAAAATTATTTTCCCTGTACCTTTTTTAAACCTTTTCAATACTAAATTTCACAAGTTCAATATCATTACTTCTCTTCATTTTTCGAAATTCTTAATCATGAAACTCGATTTTACACATTGCATAAATATTGAATTGCTTTGCCTTCAGCAAAATTCTGCTCAGATACTTGAGATTTCTTTTCCATATAGAACTTCTACACTTTTTCAGTATCTAATGCACATTTTGGCCAAATTCAATACTTTTTCAAGGTATTGAAAACCGGTTTTGAAATCCAATAATTTCAATAACGCGTCGGAGCCCTGTAACTTTCGACTTCAGATCCGAGTTTTTTCGCGGTTAAAAAAAACTTTGGCCGATTGATTTTTTTGTCGGAAGGTTTGCAACGACAGTGGTCTCAAGTAGGATACTGCTGGAATCAGAAAATCATTTCTGAAAAACTAGTAGCACGGTTTGAGGTAAAATCAGTTTGAAAAAATCATTAAAGATTGACATTTGCTGACAAACAGCTTTCAAAATTGAAACAATGCTTTGTTATAAGTTTGTCCATTATTGCCAGCACTATGGAATTTGTAGAAAAACGCAGTAACAAGAAGTGTCAAAAACTTGTCCAGGAAGTGAACTTGGCAGCTGCGTTCTTTGCTTTACACCCAAACTTAACAACGCCTCTTAGTGGTCGTCACGTGATATTTAGCCAACGACAAAATCATTCGAGTTTTTAAACGTGCTTGTTTTATCCTTCGTTCAGCTTCAGTGCTCCTCCTACGCAAAAAAACAAACATTTGCAAGACAAGAAAAATCATGCTTAGGTTGTCAAAGGGCGTTGAAGGCTTTTCAGTCCAAAAATGTTTTGCAATGCGCCTCATACTCTGAGCTTTAAGACAAAGTATAAGTACATAAAATTAACGGAGCGAACCAAAACGTCAGCAAATCGCTTTAAATCTCTGCTGGTGCTCCTTCTGGCTCATCTCAACGCGACTGACGTCACAGCGCTGAAGGCATCAAAACGATCGTGATCATCTCGGCTGGTGGCAATGATGTGACTTTCTTACGTTTCGGAAATTTATGAACGGTCACTTCACTCTCAAGAACCATGTTGCTACCACGCGGATTTAAATATAATCTACGAATTCTCCGATATTTGGTGCCAGAAGTCGAAGATGGCTTTTCGGGCGGCCGGTTTCTAAAAAATCCTCAAACTTTTACCATCATCAGTGCCATAAGCAAAAACTAATTATTAACGTGACAAAAAAGATAGCGGCGCACCCAGCAAACAATCAATCCACCCAAGCAATCCTTTTACCGTAAAGCGGGCCGTCGTTTCCAATCGCAGATATCATGATGATGTGATTCGCTGTGAGTTCCCAGACTTTCTCCACGAACGGCTGATCCATGAAGTCGGGACCGCCGATGCTCAGGTTCAGGATGTGAATTTTGCGGAGAATGGCGTAGTTGAATGCATCAAGAAACCACGACGTATACGAAACCTGCATGCATGGCCGCATGTCGACAGTGAAACAGGCAGATTGCTGCACCCGGTAAAACCAACGAGTGCCCGGCTCACTTCGCAATACACAGCAATACGTTGCTTGCTATATAACAAGATGTAAGGTTGCTTTATTAAGCTGGCAAGATTCTTGACGAAGTTTTAATTTTGCAACAGAAGTCGACACATAATAAAGTACAGCAGGGGTCTCCAAATTACGGTACTCGGGCCGAATCCGGCCCAGGAAGCCATTTTTTCCGGCTCGCCAAGCAAATTCATGCGTCCGCAAAGATAGTTTGTTAATAATGAAAAAATAATACATTTACAAAGCATTTGTTGATTTGGTAGAATGTAAAATATCCCAAAACAATCGCGTTACGTAAGATGTCCGGCCCTCGAACTATTGCGCGGTAGCTGATGTGGCCCTCGACAAGGAAGGTTGGAGAACCCTGATGTACAGTGCGGTCGCGACACTCCATCATAACCGCACAGGGCTTAAGAGCAGCAGGACGCTCTCCTCCAAGTAGAAAAACTGCATTGTTTCCAACAGCGATTGATGTGATACATTAAAATAATACTCAACACCAAGTCTTCTACGCACTGCACCGCTTGACTATTTTCGAATGCCTTAAAAATAGTTTAAACACGATGAAGAGCATTTCAAAACAAGCCCTTTGCTTGCGCCAGCTAAAACTCGCGCTGCATGCGACTCGTGTTGTTCGTTGCGGCGCCTTCTAGTTGTAAACCGCGCGTCACATCATTTGTTGCTGCGGCCAATACAGCGACTGTCCGTCATCTAAAGCAATAGCTCTCAAAGTGGTCCACATCGCATTTCTTGTGGTGCACAGAGAATTCGCAGCCATTAAAGTTTTTTCTAGTCATTTCACAGAAATGTAACTAAATTATTCATAACAGTAGGAGTGGTCCATCGGAATTTCTTGAGAAAAAGGTCCATGGGCTGAAACAAGTTTGAGACGCACTGATCTAAAGTAACAGCTCTACAAAGAAGTCAGTATCTTACCTGGCTGTTTGTAAACACACGAAAGATATAAATGTTTGCGTCTGGTGCCAACCCAGGACATTCAGGGTTTGAACCACCGACCACGCTAGCGACAAACGTCCCGTGGCCCAGACCGTCTTCTGCCGTTTCCTCGTCGGTCCAATCAGTTCGTTCTATTATGTTTCGAAAATGTGGATGATTTTCTGGCAAGCCCGTGTCAAATATCGCAACGTTGACTCCTTTTCCAGTGTATCCATAGTCCCACAATTGTTGAGCATGCAACAGCTTCAAAAAGCAACAAGGCATCTTATGCTAAACATGTCACATACCTAATTTACCTCATTGAGATTGCATAGTTTGCATTAAAGTCGTAAATATTCAATCGACAACTAATGAAAAAATTTCTTATGCAAGAACATAACAGCAGTCACGGTGCACAAGGTGCTCACTATCACTTTCAATACCTTGATCGTATCTAAAGCACTGCAGATAAATATATAAGCAACAAACCTGCGATTAATTTTCTATCACCTCGCTGCGCAGTGTTCTTAAATGCCTTTTATACTTATGCTCAGGAGCGCATCCGGGGGTCTGTTTGGTTGTCATGACAAGCCTCTTTGTACCGCAAGTACTCAGAATTAAAGCCGATAAAATACCAAACGCTGTCACTGCAAGTCTTTAATGCGGGTGTTTTGGAGCAGGCAACAGCCTACATTTCCCTTCTAACGTTGCATAGTACTATTACGAAACAACGTCCCTGCCTTGTGTAAATGGCCACTGCGCAAAGATATGAAACAATTCATGTTTTTGAACACTTTAAATTGATATTGCGCTGAACGCATGTGTTTCGGTATTTCCTCCTTTGGCAGTGCCAACTCCAATGCAAGAAAAGCTGTCAGGAGTTCGTACACTGCCACGCACACGCAGAGCAGTTTTGCAATATTTCGTTTCATGGCGCGAGGACACAGGGTCCAATCGCGATCGTTTTGTTTTGCAGTTTCGGCCTATATTTTATCTGCTGTTGACACATACTATGTCACCAGTAAATGAAACAAGTAGGCCTTCCTCAGCGTCACGCCAAGTAATGTGGGTTTGTTTCAACTGAAGCTATACATTAACGAGGAATTTCTCTTAATTAAAAGCGCGACAGCTAGCTTCAGAAATTGTGGTCGCATTATCTGAACAAAATATCAGTCAAGCGTAGTATTTCGAAAATAGCCTTTTCAGAATTGGGCAGTTGACGATGTTGTTTTCTGCGCAAAACGTCCTATACTGATTTCGAATAAGTCACTTTTACATTACGATATAAAATCATCAGAGCAATTGCAACTCAATCGTTCTTCTAGGCAGTGATTTCGCAAGTATATTTATAACGCCGCCATCTTTGACAGACAGCGCTCCACAGACGCAGTTGTGCAGCTGATTGTCAGCTTCGATTTTATAAGTGTATGCAGGTATGGATAAACAGCTCTCACTGCTGTATGGTTGACATTTACTGAATGTTCGACAAGCTAAGTACATCTTTTCAACACCATGTTCGTAGGAACTAACAGCGATTGTGACGTAATAAATGCGCTGTGACCATAAGCAATGATAATTTGGAAATCTTTCCTTGCGTGTTTTGACAATGAGATCAATACCACTATCTATTCTAAATAGTTGGTTGCGCTAGGCTGCTAGCCCTACTAATCAAATTTGATTTGATTTCAGGTAGAGCTCGATCGATAATGCTTTTTGGGGCCGACACCAATGTTTTTATTTTTCATTGCCGAACCGATGCCGATCTTTTTGCAACACTCAAACCACAGTTGAAAGACAATACTTCAGTGCGATGAAGAAGCGTATAACATGGAATTCTGCGCAAACCTGGGTAACTAAGATAGTTAAAAACCACGGCCTTGTTTGCAGGCAGCCATTTGCCTACCGTGCAAAAACCTGGAAGCGAATGTTACATCACAGACCGGTTTATTGGGATGATTGCGAAGTGGTCTGAATATTGCGCATTACTTATGCAGTCGGAGACTGCGCGTCGTGAGGAACAGTACAGAGAATTTGGGCGCTGGTTTCAAAACGGGCGCTGGTTTCAAAACGAAACTCATTGATGTTTGATTTTTTCAAAACTCATTGATTTCAAAACGAAACTCATTGATGACCTGCTAACTTAATCTGTTCCTTTGCATAGCATGCTTTCCTGTTTGTCCTGTTTTAACAAAAGCAAACAACGAATTACTCACTGAGATTGCTATAACCCACGGGTGGGCAAATAGCGGCCCGTGAGCCAAACGTGGCCAGTGCCACAGCGTTTTCAGTGGCCCCCAGCAACCTTCAGGACAATTTTCAAATCTGAAATATCCTCCAACTTACCACAGTAAATGTTAGTGCTGGATGGAGATTTGCTTCTGCTTACATAAGAAGGTATGGCCCATCGCTAAACACAGCCTTCTGAAAGTAGCCCCTAAGCAAAATTAATTGCCCACCCCTGCTATAACCTGAAGTGAGAAACACTTTACAGTTAACTCAACTTCTTTCTTTGGCAGTGCAACTAATCCAGCTTACCCTGTTCTGCAACAAAGTAAATATAATCGTATCATTCTTATCAACAACATATTCACAAAATGTGCCTGTTTCTGTTACGCCATCCTTAACATTTAGTTTCTTACGACCTATTTTACATGAAAGTAGTAAGCATTTCAGAGTTCAAATGCTAAGCACGTGATATTTATCACATATTTGATGATTATCATAATTTTTGCATATATTCAACTTGTGACTTTACTGTAGCAGTTGTAGGTATGTCCAGGCATGTCGGGTTTTAGTCCGATAAACAAATTTTCACATCACTGGCACTGAACTGGCCCTGCCCTCGATTTCATCATTGACGCCTGTTATCTCATGACAGTTAGTTGTTTTTATATCAAACATTTTTATATATTTAAAAAAAATTAACTTTTTTTGTATATTTTTTGTATTTAACTTTTTTATATATTTTTTACATTAAACGCCTGTAATCTCATGATAGCTAGTTTTTTATTAAATTCATTTCATATTAAACTGGATATATTTTTGACAAACAATGAACTAAAACGTTGTGCATGTTGGTTTCAAAACAAAATTCATTCCATTCATTACGCAGCAAACTACCCTGAATCTTTCTGCTGTTTAAACAAAAACACACAAATAAATGAATTTTGCAGCTTAAATGTGTAGGTGCGCTGGGGCAGATCAGGTTTTAATCTGATTACGAAATATTTACATCACTGGCATCAAGATGGCCACGATTTCATTTCATCATTTGAACAACTTCAGGAAACCTTTGAGCCAATCAAGCAAAGATGTTATATTTGTGTTTCAACATATCATGCGATCAAGTCCCTTAACTTTGTTCCAATACTTTCTGCAGTGACATTGCAATAGCTTGAACATTCGTTTTCAACACTGTGGTTAATAAAAAAATTGGTGAACTTACTGGTGGGTCATTCCAAAAAAATTGCAAAACTTAACCCACCCTCTTGGATTTTGATGAAACTTAGCAAGATTAAAGAGCTTTTCATCTTGATCACAA
>JGI24159J19872_10004668_pt1 | contig 17524 bp, 13 predicted proteins | sample Ectturendosymbi4_FD_19872 | JGI IMG/M metagenome (IMG submission 19872) | reverse complement strand
ATTATGTCAAGAAACTTCGCCAAAACGTTGGTTTGGAAACATGGAAATGACGTCAAATTGTGACGTCACAAACAGCGAACACCAAATACAAATGACCACCACACGACCCTGAACCAAAACCCCCCATGAAACCCCCCCCCATTTTCTGCGTACGCCACTGCAAGCAACACACACACAAATCTGTCGTTAGAACAGATGTAATTTCTCTACCTTTCGACATCATTATAGATATACGGTTGTCGAATAAATTAAGCTTATTTTGGCTCTCTTGCAAATTTTTTACATTGGAAAAGCTGACCACATTTCAAAATTTTATCACCCACTTCGTCAATAAATTGAATGAGAAAGCATTTGCTAGAAAAAGGGGAACTATTGAACGCCGAGCGTCCTGGACTTCATAAAACTTTGAAAAACAAGAAGGTTTTTGCAACAAGCAGCAACCTCCGCGAAAAGTGTATAGTTTTTTGCATCGATTGCAACTCTCCTTGCAGCTTGCTCGCATACCTCAAACCCATGCAGACTAACAGATACACTTTTTTGTCAGGCTGTGGTGGTTCATTTTACTATTTGAACATCTACATCTAATCCGAACAGAGAACTCGGTTATCACACTCCAGCTGCTGTTCGTCTCCCACCTTTATGTGCATAGGTTGCGATTCGAAGCGATTAGTGTGAATCCAACAAAAACCACGTTTTGCCGAAACCCGCAAGCGCCAAATAAGATCTCGAAAAGTGAAGAGCATCATTTTAGCGCACTAAACATTTCTGTCTCACAGTTGCGCGTTATGCAAACCACGTTTGCCAGGTTTCGAATCGTTCCTGCATGGGCGGCAAACCATAACGGCATTCTGTGAAACAATTAAACCCGCGATGGTGCGTGCAGTACTTTTTTCACCAGGCGCGAGTTTGGGCTTTCCCTCGTGGAAAGTTTATTGGTGTGACCAGGGCCGGATTAAATGAACGCGAGGCCCCGGGCAACGTCGTGACTGCGAGGCCCCCTAAACGCTTAACGCAACTGAGTAGCGTTTCACATACCCTCGTTTCAACGTTGCAAACACACCGGTCAAAAACGTTAAAACTGATACGATTTGGCAGCCTACACTTCAGAGACAATTGGGGTGATCATGTACGGCGGTTCGTATGTGGTTAACTAACTTAATTTGTTCAAACATGCAATGATGAGATTGCAGTTCGCTCTTGTCCGGTCCTTTGACTGCAGGGGAAGGTTGCGAAACTAGCGAGCGGAGTGCTCTACTGTGGGTCTTTGTTGCGTAACAATAACACGGCAATAAATCTCAAATGTTTACTTCGAGTTACGGAAATAGGCGTTTTTCCGCATGTGACAATGCAGAGCTCCCGCTGCGAGGTTTTTCCATCCAGATCTGCTTCTTTAGTCGACCTGGATGTCTAGGTTTAATTATCAAAAATCTCGTGAAATCTGTGTTTTTTGAAGTGATAAATTCATCAGCAACTTCAATGTGTTCAATAATTTAAAGATAACTTTATATTACAGTGCTTGCATGCGCATCAGGTGAGAAAGCACCCATATCGGATGAAGCAGAACGTGTTCAATCGGCTTCATGTCCTCATATAAGATCACTGTCGGGGTTATATATATAATTTTATTGTCTGTAATGCCAGCTGAAGAAACAGGCGAAAGAAGAGTTAGGGCTGATTGTTTATATTTCGATGTTTCTTTATGCATACAAATTAAAAAATAAATTTTAATTTGAGGAAGAAGGCATTAGGAATATATTTTCTGGGATTTTAGATCCCGCATCAGTTCAAGATTGCACAAAATTTCCTAGTGTAATAACAAACGTACTCCTAAAATTATTGAGAGATATCATCAACGGAGTATGTTACCAACGTTATGAAAAACGTCTTGAGCAACAAAAAAGGCCTTGCAAATGTTTATGCTTGCGTTGCAGAAGAAATTTCAAAGAGGAACTATAATTAAATCAGTATTCGATTATTGTTTCAAATCAGATAAGCACACTCATATTTTTTATTCGTAACATAAATTTTTTGTTTTTATTCAGACCCGTCGTCAGGATTTCGCACCAGGGGGCACCAAAAGCCACAAGGGGGCAACATTTTTTAAATACAATACAGGATATATGCAGCAACCGCGGGCCAAACATAAAATGGGGGGACAGATTTTAAAAGGGGGTCAGGGCAACACTGGACCCCGCTAGCGACGGCCCTGTTTTTATTGTACGAATACGGGTTTATTTTCGTGTGCAATCTGAGTTTATGTAAAATCACTGAATGAGAGTGACTGTTGAACAGAGACATCTTAACAGGCAATGCAACGAAACAGTGACATTGCTGATAGCAGTAAGCCACGTATGGTTATATACTGTGTAAAAATAAGCTTGAGTATATCTGTAGCAGTGCTTCCACAAGTTTGAAAAATTCATTGTTAGTGTGAGACTGCGATCAACGTGGCCGGGTGAATAGCTTTATCAAACGACTCTTATCCAGGCTTCTTTTCACGTAGCATGAAAATACGTAGCTTGCTGTTAGAATAGGTCTATGCAAACTTTTGGGCAAAGATGATCATTGGGCTGGACTGGATCCGGAATATAGCAAATTTTGTTGAATTTGGATTGGATCCGAACTGTAAATCTCTTCAAACTTCAGGATCCGGACCGGATTTGGACTGAATTTAATGGAAAAGAAAAGCGGCATTTGTGTTGTGAAAAGGCCACATTTTTCAATTTTTTTGGTCTTGGACTGTACAGTCGAAAATTTTTTGGACTGTGATTGGACTTGGATTGAGTTTTAAAAAATTAGGACTGGATCTGGATTGCAAAATATGACAGTCCGCTCATATCTGCTTGTGGGAACACGTCTTTACCGTTATGATTTGGTTTTGACTTCTTAGTGAGCACTAAGTGCAAAGTTATATTTGCAGTGGCGAGTTTTCGTAATTCACTTGCTCAGTTTTTTTAAGCCTGCATGGTGTTCTAACATTAGTAAGTTGTCCGATAGTCTTGTCAACATATGGTTCTATTTCTCATTGCTTGAAAAAATTTTGTGAGAGTGTCTTTTCACCCTTCATATCGTTGTCGGCCTTAATTATTCTTAAATTATGACTTACTTGTAGAAAGTGCTTGAAAAAATAGATATTAGGTAGTTTGTGAAAAGAAAAGCATTTCTGATAGCCGAAGTGTAGAAAACATTTCAGACAAACGATTGAGAATTGAGGTTCAACCAGCACAGACTGAGGCGGTAGAATGAGTCAAGCATTTTGTGAACTTCCATTTGCATGGCATCGTCAGCAACCTGTAAAGGATAAACAAAACTTGGACGTTGCCCCGCCCAGGAAAAATGTCTGCGGACGTCCACGGGATGCACTGATTTTGATATAGTTCTTGGGTCATAAAGCGCGCCGCTGTTTGGTTCAATTCTTTTAAGTCACTCAAAAACGATAAATGCCAAAGTTAGCAGTTTCCCTGGCCTATACGCCAAACGCAGTAATCAAAAACCTCTACAATTTTGACGCGTGGTGAACAACCTAAAATATGAAAAACCAGTAAAGGAGTGTTTTGGTATTCAAGCGCGAGGCCCCCAAAAGCGCGAGGCCCTGGGCATTTGCCCGGTTTGCCCAATGGTTAATCCGGCCCTGGGTGTGACGCATGCGGCGCCGCTGCGGAACTGAAAATAAGTTACATTTTTTCAATAACATTCGAATTGAACCCAGGGGATATTCATGCCTGTAGAAACCCCCAGACTGTCGCAATGAAAGCTTTTACCAACCTGAAGTGTATGCAATGTGTGGCCCCAAGTATTACAGGGTCAGCGGTCTCTTTGGACAGAAAATTCCGAACAAGCATTTCTTGGAGTTTTTCTAAGTCAGCGTTTCCTGTTGTCTCCGAAGTTATCCTTAGATTATTTTAGATGAGTGTAGCAAAGTATGTATTAGCAACGAATACAGCTTATAGCGACTCACAAATTTCTCTATAGTTTTTCTTTACAAGCACTTGAAAAGGGTTGTTTTGGTATTTGTTGGTGAATTCATAAAACTCTTTCGCTTTACTCAATGAGTCATGCATGGCCTGCGGTGCATCTACCGCCGACTTCTGTTTTTTTAGTGTACGTGCAATTAAGCTGAATTAGAGAAATTGCGATCAATGAACTCTCAGAGTGAAATAAATAATCGACATAAGTGAGTTGTATTCCAACACTTTTAAAGCACAAGTATGAAAAAAAAACTTATAAACGTATTGCAAATGTTTTGACTACTTTTGTTACCTTTTCCGATTCCCATAAAACAGTTTTTAGTGTCTGACTGGCTACAAAAAAGGTGAAATACCAAATTTTGCTTTAAAAAATGCTCTCAATTTTTGCAACGCATCCGGTTAACAAAGTAGGATGTCTGTTCTCCACTTTTTTATTGACATTTCTCCTCATGTGTAATCCACGCGAAAAACTTCTCTTACTTGTGCCATCAATGCGAGTTGAATATTGAAAACATGCCACGAAAATCAAACTTTCGACAGGTCATATTTGACGTTCTAAGCATCTTATACTTTTCTTCATAAACATGGCTTGTCTCAGTCATGGTTTGCCAATGCATTGGATTTCTGTTGTCGTTGGGGTTGTTTAGACAAGGCCGGAAAAACGACGTAGTTTGATTTGTTCATTTTCGTATTTGAAATGCTCCACAAAACGAAAACTGCCCAATTTATACAAGCGCTCAAATTTTAGCTTAGCCTCCTTCGTGGTTTCACTTTGAGAAATGAACACTAAGATGTAAGTGCTTTCAAAAATTGATAAAAATCTTTAATAAATGCATCAAAGCAATTTTTAAAAGTTAAATGTATACACAGTTTTTTTGGAAAATGTTTGGTGCCCGGTATGGACCTGTACGGACCCGATTTCTCTGATTCTAGAGACCCGATTTTCTCTGATTCTCGGGACCCGATCAGGAGCGTAGCGAGGTTAGATGGCGCCCGGGGCAAGAAGCAGGTTCGCCACCCCCATGTTCGAACCTGAGGTTTTTCGGAAACAAATGTACTGTATTAAAGAAAGTACTTATGACATTGTTGTGACTTTTCGGCGCCCTCCGCGGTCATTCGGCGCCTCCGCAGTGATTCGACGCCCGGGGATTTATGCCCACCTTGTCCCCCTCGTTACGCCCCTGGACCCGATGATAATTTTGTCTGATTCTAGGGACCAGATTCGGGTCCCTAAAACACCTTAAAAACCGTGGTATACATTACTTTTGGTATCACTTATTCGAAAAAAACGTCGTTGTTCCATTCTAAAAACTCTGCTTTTCTACTTGCAATGCAGTCATAGTCTGAATACCACCTAAATGAAAAATTCTTCCTAGGACTGGATCCTGATCAGCAGTCAAAATGACAAGTATTCCTTAATATAGAATCACGCAGTGCCAAAAGTCGCTGGCTAACCTGATAAAGAAAATAGTTCCGGTTTTTCAGGTAGTGTTCAGCGATTTAGCGCAAGGTTTCTGAGTATCACATGCAGAACGTCAATACAAAACAACCACGGACCACCCACCTTTACTAACTGCATAATTCCTAAAATGATTGATGCTATCGTGACGTAACGCAGAGGACACCGTATCGATTTACCAACGCTCTTGAAAGCAAAAATAAGCAATTAGTGACAAATCGTAGTAAATACTCTATCTAACTTCACTTTGTACAATTTCGTAAAGCATGATTTGTCGCACAACATGATGTGCACATTTAACCTTATCCAGGTCTTCTGTTGATTGCGTGAGTCGAAACTCTACGCAGGAACTTTAAAAAGTCAAGTTCTAAACTTCTAACCTCAGCCGATAGCAGTTTAGGTACCTGGCACTGCAGTTAAAATGAACTTATTGCTATAAGCCGCGATGATTACCAGGAGACGCATAGGATCACATGCACCGAAAGTCGCTTTGTCACTTTTATTTTTGTTGTTTTTTGTCACGTCGCGCTTTGGCTTCGATCGCCATTCGATAAATTTTTCGCGTCGTTCCGCGACAAATTGTCGATTCGAAATTGTGGCGTTAGGCGCGCGCGCGCCGCCGACCGGTGCATCATTTATTCTCCGGTTGTTTTAATTGCACACTTATCTTCCATTCCCAGTTTAATGGCTGGCCTGGTACGGGGGCGAAATCGCGCCTCGCATTAATCCAATCAGGGCCGATTCCCGGCGGGGCATTTCATTTCGTACGACCGCAACGACAACAGGGGCGAAGCGAACTAATTTGTCTAATGGTTTTCTTCGCGTGATGATGCATAATGGTGATCGCGACGGAAAAGACGTGAAGAAAAATGTTTTCTTGAAACTACACAGAAAGGCCCTTTGCTGGCTGCTGATTGCTACACCCGCAATACAGCTTACATTAGTCGTTACAGGCGGAGCTTACTTTCGCTGTACCTCCAGTTTCCGGTAACTTCAATCTGCGTCCAGCGAGAGTGCACGTTGTTTGGAGGTTTAGGAAGCGACTGACCAACATTTGTTTACAATGAACTTCGATCTCGGCGGCAACGCTTCGCTTTCGCAAGCGTTTGATGTCGGTTTTGTTTGCTGCTGCGAGAATGACATCCCGACAAAGGCAATTAAGGTAATTGCTTTCGAACAGACAATAACAAATGCGTAGACGTCAGTCAAGGACAGGTCGAAGCTCCCGAAGGTCTGTCAGTCGCTTGACGCTCCTTCTGTCGCTTCTGCGCCCAACCTAACGAATGCACGGACTGAGGCCGGCTGCACAGCATCGTAGGTGCCACCTTGAAAGCTGATGGCAATTGTTTGTCCATGCGCTCTCTCGCCGTCAGTCACTTGGATTAAACTTGGTAAACGGCACATATGTTTGCTGCGTATTTGACGTTTGGGGCTTGCGAAATCACATTCGTGAAATGGGCACAGAATTCGGGAAAACAACATTTCAGTTTGTGCTTTGTACCCCCAAATCATGATATTCATCGAAAAATAGGCATTTTCTATGAATGTTTCGGACACAAAGTACGTGTGGCGAATATTCTTTTGCTTCTATTTTTATCCCTTGGCGTTTTTTATTTTTTGTCTCAACGCACCCGTTCGTTTACCGAACATGAAAGAATTTCTACTGAGCCAAGTGACTGCTGTTCAGCCATTGTGTGAACCTACACTTAGCCTCGGTTTGAACAACGCACTCATTACGTTTATCAACATTGTTCATTCACAATCTTTTGAGCAAATTCAATAAAATTTTCCTTGAGAACAATTGACATAATTGAAAATGGTTGAGCAGTACACCTACAGCTCTCATCTCCCGCCAGCGGCATTTTCAACTCTGCTTATGTGTGTCAAGGAACCTACTTTCACTTTACGTATGAGCTACCGACGTCTGTACAAAACATGTAAAGAGATGTGACATGCAAAGGGAAAAATGTATAATCTTTGTTGCATTCGCACGTCTCGAATAACAAGCAAACTGTCTGATCGAATCAAAAGTACGAAACAGTGTTTTGAAACATCTTTTCAGCCACTTTAACTCTGGATTCAGTAAGTTGTAATATCGACGTTTATGAAGAGCAGAGTCCAACGAATAATATAATTAAGTTCTTAAAACAGAAAGATCGACAGGAAACTGATGCCGACACGCATTTGTGATGCATGGTCGAAGTTCTGTGTTTCCTGATCCACTATTCTCTGCAAATGGGTCGGAACGCTACGTCATGCAACAGCAAATCAAGCAGGGCGCAATAACACGACCTGGAGTTATGCAAGTTTCATCTGATAATAAATGCCCCCAGATTTTTATACAAGAAAGTTTTACCTGTTTTCGAAGAAGGTTTCCTTTCGTACAAACTTTGAACGCCTTTAAAGTTGTTACTGTAGCTGCGAGTAGCATCAGGCTTTTCGCAAAGGGGTGTTTATTGGCTGACAAACCGCTTCGCCGATCAGCCCTTATCAAAGGATAGCTAACCAACGATGCGCAAACCCAGGTGATGACCTTTCCTGCGACAAATTCAGAAAAATTTACGGACGTACTTTCGACTTGCAGCGCTCAAAGGGCTGCCGTACTTCGTGTGCCATGACCTCGCGTCCTCGCGATCTTCGAAGCTGCGGCTCTGTCAAGAATCATAAGCGCAGCCAGGCTGTGCCAGCAGATGATGATTCCCTGTAGGTGACTTAAAAGCGATTGGGCTAAAGTGAACAGATCATCGCTGAGTGGTATATCCCTTTGATGACGGATCGACAGCTTGAGTCGCATTTCACGGCATTTGGTCGTCGTTGGCAAACGCTTGCCTCGATGCGCCGCGGGCGGTCGACCACTTCGAAACCTAAACACCGTCATAATTATGTACATCATCTTTGTTCCAAATTAAAACTCCTTCTACTACCGTTTCGTGTAAGGACGTCGGCGTGAGATTTGTTGAAAAGGCCCAGAGGTGAACTGATATATTTGCACTGCGGCGTTAGTTCCGCATATTACAGTTCTTCACTTTCCTGCAACTGTTCCATGAAAATGCAAACACAATTCAGAAATTTCATTTCTATGACATACAAATAAATGTTCTGTGAAACTTTTGTGTTTGATGACCTTTGTGGTTTACTACTTGACGAAAATAAAAAATTTCAAGAAAAGTATTTTCGAAACAACGCAAATGCAACAACATTTAACGCAATCCAATTAACGTTGTCTTGCATCAGGTGTATCTTCACTTCATTGGTCATAAAATCTTTGCTTGAAAATCAAAGAAAACCTTTCATTGCCTGAGGCAATTGCTGGAGCAGCAATCAGGACTTTCCTCTAAAGGTACAAGGTGTTCTAGAAACGAGATCTTTTTGACAGGTCTATTCTAAATAGAAAGTGATAACCTCTATACAAAATACTCCTTATTTTGTGACCGACGGCCTGGCAGTAACATTCATTACCATAAATCTTAGAAAGGCCTTCGTCGATTGTTTAGTAAATTATTTGCTGCTGTCATTCCAAACTTTTAACACAAAAAGTAGACAACAACAATCATTGGAACGCTTTTTCGTTTTCGTTTTTTCATTTTTTCACTATTCCTATGTTGTTAAGTTTTCCAAACTTCGTGGGTTTGGTACACGGAAAGGTGTTCTAACTTTCGTATGTATGGAAGGGCAGACGACAGAGCCAAAAACATTTTATTTAGTCATCAACGCCCTCGACATATGCGAATATTCAATATATAAAAACATTGGGCTGCATTTTGGAGATATGAAAAGTCTTGCTATAACTACAATTTTTAACATATGTGATTTTGATGTAATGAAATCAAAAGGTTTCTTGCTGCTCAGCACTGGATACTTTACTCTTCATAGTTTTTATACATTTCCCATCCCATGACGTGATTGTTCTAAAAATATGTGATTTTTCCTGATTAACTAAATGATTTGAGCTTACACTATACCTCTTCAAAGAATAACCATGTACGCTACGTTAATAAAATATTTTTATCTATCCTATAAACTTCAAAGATTATATAAACAGGTAAAACGTTTTGCATTTTCTGCATCAGAAAACGGGTTGAAGAAAAAATAACTAATTTTTAGCTTTCAAAATTTTCGAGTTATGGAAATTGAAGAAAACCAACACTTTACGTGATTTCGCAGTTTGCGTGTTGTTCCAGTTTTCCAAGTTTTGTTTTCGCTTCCGGCTGCTTTCCGCTTCAGCTGGCGTGCAGTGTAACCAACGTCGGATAAAAAGCAGATGCCGACTGCGACGCACTTGCGATGAATCGTAGTCAATGCCTGGGCAATACTCTTCCGGCAGCAGGTGGCACAACATTACTAGTCAAAAAAACAACAAAAAAACAAAATAAAACTTAGCTGTCCGTGAAAAATTAGAACCGACTGGAATTTAACCTTGCACGAAAATAAATCCCGTTTTTTGCACTGACGCTCGGTTTCGCCTGGCGCAGACGTGCTTCTCCTTCAAACGACCACAGGTATGTTTCACAAAATACAAAATGGCCTCGCTTTTGCGCTTGCACTCGCGTGCTTCGTGAACCGCACGGCCTGAGAAAAGCAGCAGGCTGAAAAGTAATTACTTGGAAAGATGTTTTTTCATTTCTGTCAGAGACAGCAAAGCGTTAAAAGTCAGTGCATTTGTTGTGCGCGAGTGCTAACACCAAGTCGATTCTAACCAAGTTACACGGCTCCCGCTGACGCTTACGGTCGTTGGAAACGTCGTTACAATCGGAATTGAGTCTATTAAAGCTCGGCGCGGTCCGCACCTGCTCATATGGGCTTGAGCCCGGAAAGCCTGGATCAGCTCTCTAAATTGCTTTCACTCGGTGGACAAATGGATTTGAGCAAACACAACGAAAAAAACTTTTCACCTTTCGTTTATTTGTTTATTTATTTGGTATCACCGCGTGTGTCTTGCTTTAACGCACAGCTGTTTCACTTTTGGTGGCCGCCGTTTGTACGTCATGATGAAACATAACGAATATGGGACCAGGTGTTTATGTATTATCTACGAAACATTGTGTCAGCAAATAAACCAAATGTTAGACTTTCAAGCGTCTTTGACTTTGTTTCGTTCTCTGCCTTGAACGAGCGCATTTTTCGTTTATCTTACCTTAAAATGTGCAGCTGAGAAAAAGCATCTACATTTTTCTTAAAAATGAACAAAATTTTAACAGCTCTTGAACATTTTCTATCTGTCACACTCAGATTTTATTTCATCATACTTAAGACTTTCAGTTGTTAAGAAAATCCACACATCTACAGCAATTTTGACAAAGATACCGCCCGAGTGACGTACGAAACACCGATAACTGCTTCTAAAACTACTGCACTGTCTGAGCGTTGACACCATACACACATTACAGCAAAAATATTTTTCAGTGATTATCAAAAATCATCGAAATTGTTTCAGAACCAACAATGATAAAATACCATTTCGATGCGGTTCCAAGACTATAAACGAGTTTTATGGTTCAACACACTTCTCAATTTATAGTGCACTCCGTCCAGAAAATAACGGAGTAATAAATGGAGTAAATTTTTTTCTGCTGAAAACTTATACACCAGTTTGAAGGAGGTGCAGATTCTGCTCATTGAACCTGAGATCAGGGTTGGGGAACTTGCGGCCCGCGTGAGCATTTGATATGGCCCGTATCAGAATTTTCGTTACCCATGTTTGAGTACAAAATCGCGTCAAAACGAAACTCCATGATAAGCATGTACTTAGATAGCACGTTAAGAGTAGCTACTCTTCCTCATAGTTAGACACAGGTAGAATTATTAACTGATTCTGCGACCCGCCAGCGCTAACGGACAATTCATGCGGCCCGTGACGGTAAAAAGGTTCCCCACCCCTGTTGTAGATTATGCCTATTTCATGTATGTAAAAAATCTTTGTCACGTTTTTCCTACAAACTACAAGAATTTTAATCTTGATCCAGATTTCTTAAACAGAGCATCCTTCGATGTGCAAGGCAGGAATGGCCAAGACAAAATGTTTCTTGTGCTTCAAATCGCACAGTTACAACTAATGTATGACTACAGCGAATTTCATTTGCATCTCATAAAAAATCAAGTCAGTTACAGCGGTTACTCATTAACGGTTTCGAGTAGGTTTAGTCCTGATAAGTCTATCCCACAACATCATCTAATTTCTTGCAAAGTAATTTACCGAACATTACTTGGTAGAGGTCCATCAATTGACCAATTTCGTTTTTCAATCTTGCTATAAACGTATTCTTTTTGCTCAGTGTTTTTCACATTTGGTCCATCGAAACCTCGCCGAAAGCATCAACAATTTTCATATGCGCTGGTGGTGCCACTTACGACTGACGGTTGGGAGAAGCGTTTTTGGAATGCTGAACTATAGCAGTAAGTGAATTTTCTAGAATTTTTTTCCGAGATTTGCAAGAGTGCTCAAACGAATTAATTGAGACAAAAACTTGTACGCTTTTTCAGACAACACGATAATTTCGGCTTTTTGACAAAACAAGCTGAAAGAAATTATCCCCCAATATTTGCACCTGTTGCTCGCACTTAACACCACGCAGTGGCATTTGTTCCAAACATTTTAAATACTATGCAGAAAACTTTGTTGATATTTGGCTCAGCGGTTCGAGTTGCTGCTAAGGCAAAGTTTATTTATGTCTTTGTAGGTTCGGAGACAGGTTTTTCGCTGACGCAATTAATCGTCATGAGATGCTAAAACACAATATTGCCTGCACGTAATCCGCTTTTTATAACAATTTAAATTACAACCTGAGATTTTCTGCACAGATTTGTTTTTCTTTTGTTGATCATCTGGAGAAAAAACGTGTCAGCAAAATTAAGCATCTGATATGTTGAAATGCTTGTATTGCTGGATTAAAAGATGTTTTATTCCCTGTGTTCTATTAGAGATAAATATGCCAGAAAGTGGTCTCTGGTTTCTTCAGTCATCCCATTTTTCTATGGTTTGTTTAGCGGTAAAAATGAGTGAAGACCGAAAAAACTCCCTTGCAATTCTCCTGCTAAGACATCAGTTAAATCATAAATGATGTTGCAGGTAGGCCATTTCCGCGCCGCCAAGCGGACGAGCGATACAAGATTTTTAATCTGATTTCATTCCAGCTCGTGCCGACACTGTCACTCAGTAAGGAAGGTCAGCAGACGCCGGCATATCCAAGAAAGAAATTTTTCGGCGCACGAAAAAGGGGAAAGGCCAATTGACTTTATATCGGTAAGATAACGATATTGGAGGGTAGTGTAAGATTTTGCAGCTTATTTCGTCGACATAATGCAGTTTAGGACAGCAATTGGATTTAGTGACTATGTCTCTATGGGCGTAAAAACTTGTTGCAGCTTGCCAGAGGCAGTTTATTCTATTTCTATAGATTTGATAACGTAATGAGTTGAGAGAAGGCAATTGTCGCTGCATTACTGCAACCAATCAGCTTTGATGCTTTTTGACGAGTCTTCGTTGAATGTCTATATTAAATTTTAAGCTAAATTATTTCGTTCGGTTATGCACTTTCTGGTTAACTAGTTTTCAATGAGAAAGCATTTCTGAATTGCTTTTGGTTATTTGAAAAGTGTTTTTATATACTCTACTAATATAATGCTTTGTTTCTATATCTTCTCTCATTCCTGGTATTTCTGCTCTTGTTTCACCAGAGATAGAGGTTAATCAAAAGAAGCAGGTGTTGCAAAAATACATTAATTTTTTCCTTGCAAGCAGAATCTAGTAATTTTCATGGAATACCCATCATACTTGGGTGTTGGTGCAAACTACGACACAACAGCATGCATGGTCGCGGCTGCTTCTAACAATGACGTCCATCAAGGTTATGTCGGGCATCCGTACGCAACAGACTTCAGCTCGTGTGCACACGCTCAAGTAAGGAATTACTCGTCTATAGTTAAGATTGATCTATGCAGGTAACAATCCGATATGAAAAAATATGTAGACAGATGCTTCTTCTGAGACATTCTTTTCATGATGAAAGTAATCAGCTTACCTCAAACTGCGGTCTTCCCGTTTTGAAGCTACTATAAGTCCACTATACTACCAAATCCCGACGATACGTCCAGTTCTAAAATCAGTAGTGCATATTTAATTCATCGCATTGTTTTCTCGGGTGACTGAAATAGAGATGTTTGAGAGAACTTGTCAATCCACCCAAAAAAGACACACAAAACACTGGAAATTCGGAGCTCAAGTTTCTTTCGGCAGTCGATTTAAAGAAATTTCTTAGCAGTGACTTAAGACGTAGCGTGGTTCAGGTAGTTAATCAATACTTATCATTCCATGCGTTTCAGCATCGCCTGTCTTACTCCATAATTTATTTGAATTTTTACCTTCAAAGCAAACGTCGCAAAGCAGTTTTCCATCCGCTTACTCATCAGCCATGCCCATACGCAACGCCGCTTTTGGAATCCCCTCGAGCAGCCAGGCGCCAGGAACTTCGGGAACAGCCTACAGCCTGAATGGGCTGCGAGAGGCGTCGCCATATTCTGCAGGTGAGCATTTTCAACTACCACCGAAACGACTAGAAGGAAATTCATAATTCTGATGTGATCCTGTGTCAATGGTGGCATGCTGAGAGCTGAAAATTTCTTTCCTGAAATTTAAAAGTTAAATCTAGACGCTTGGTTCATCAAGAAATTTTAAATTATGAATTTGAGTTATTTCCGATGAGGATGTTATGTCGTTCTTTTTTGAAGTAGTAGGGCGCACAAAGTTTTGCAGTGGAGCATCACAGACATACGTGAGAACCATGCATAAGCGACTACCGAAACACGAGATTTAAAGCACTCGAGCATGATTTCTGTAGGTGTAAGGCTTTATCCCCATAAAATCACGAGCATTTATATGAATATATTCACACCTGAAAATAAAGCTCAGTTTATGGAAATTTGGGGCTGTATAAATATTGTAATTGGTTTCGTTTCAAGAATGACAAAATTATTTGCAAAAAGAGAAGTTATCTTCACTGGTCGTTATTCTGTTATTCTGCGTATAGTGATTTGTCTTGAACAGGACGTAGAAGTGGCGGCTTATATGCCTTAGTTTTCACAAAGGCCTATTTCAAACACTGCGTAACTGCCACAAAGGTGGGACTACCTCGGAAAATTAGTGATTCAAAATTCAACAGCGGAGCGTGTGACACATTTTTGACTGCACTCCTACATGATACGGTTGTCCAGCCTCAATTTCACGCACTTCTGTAATTGCAAACCTTCAAACAGATAGCATTTTTACAAGTTATATTTTTTCCAATTGCTTTCCTGGTTGATCTGCTGGGCATAACTGTTACAGACTTGGTGAAAGCCATGACACGCGTTTCAGAGTCAGTAGAAATGCAAATGTGATTTTTAATTTTTGACTATATTTTGAAGAAACAAGCCACGTGCTAAGGTCTTTCACTTTGGGTACTAAACAGTAGAAGCTTTCGAAAAGTGTAGATTTTTGCCTGATGCTTTGCAAATTCAAGAGATCATTGCCACAGCTTTTCAATCAAGAATTATGGTACTGGCGATGACAATCATTGATAGCTTTACAGTATGAGTCAGAGGCGTAGTGTCCAACAGAACACATGTCTCTTCAAATCCCTGAGCAAGTATGCTCCCTTCAGTGGTGATCGCCAAGCATCTGGCGGCAAACCACATGCAGGCTTGTAGCGTTTGTATTTAGCCGATGGCGCTGGGGCGATTGACGGCGGACGACGCTGACGACTGGTTTCGTTCCTACGCGTCGTGCTGCCGCAACTCCCTTTCTCTGTCAGTGTGGATTTCGGCGATGATGATCAATGGGTGGCTGCGCAAGATGGGCTTGAGATGCCCAGAGCGTTGTTGGCATATGGTGGCTTGGCCTATGATTTTCAATTTGTAAACAGCTTGATGTAGGTGTGCTACGGAAAACCGCTTTTCACTGGCCTGTAGGGAACATAATTCGTGTTAATCAACGCCAAAAATTTCGTCACAAAATTTCTAATTTTGCCAATGTACAAGTTTTGCTCCAAACCATTAACTGTTACTTTACGGTTGGTGATTTCTAAGGAAATACAGTAGGTAATATTTTGCAACAGCGGCCAAAGCATTTTAACTCTTTCCCAAACATATGCTACGCATTTCTAATTTAAAGTTCAGCTAATTCTCCGGGTAAGACATGTTGCTCAAAATCTTGTCACAATATTGCATTTTCTCTAAAATTCTACACGTTCTATAAGCTTCAAACACTGTCATTTGACATAAAATTAGATCAAAATCCAGTAATCAACACAACCAACCAATTTTACAACTTCTGTTTTAAACAAAGCATTCAAGCAGGGGCGTAACGAGGGCGGCAAGGGGGGCACAATTCCTCGGGCGCCAATTCACTATGGGGACGCTGAATCATTGCGGGGGCGCCGAATTACTGCGGGAGGCGCCGAAAAGTCCCAACAATGTCACAAGTACTTTTTTCAATACAGTAAATTTGCTTTCGAAAGAACTCAGATTCGACCATGGGGGCGCCAAACTTGTTTTTTGCTCCGGGCACCATGTAACCTCGTTACGCCCTTGCCTTCAAGGAACTGATTTTTGATGTAACTCAAAAGAATCATATCAGAGATGCAGAAACCATTATGAAATAACGTATCTGATGTCTGAACTACCGCTGGCGCTTCTAACAGTTTTATTCGTTTTTTTTTTTTCTATTTCAAATCATTTGTTCGAGAAAGAGAGTGGCCCCAAACAGCACGGTTTTATTATAAATGTTACTTTCACACTCTCTTTCTCGAACAAATTTTTTTACAAGAAGAGGCCCCAAACAGCACGGTTTTATTATAAATGTTACTTTTCTTGTAAAAAATTGCCATATGTTACGAAGCATTAAATGTATTGTGAATTTAAAGTTCTGTTGCTCAGCTCATGTGATGCTTTTGTTTCAAAGTCCCTTGCAAATTTTTCCCGGAATCCAGCCATCAACATCACTCTACTTACGGCGGTTTGCACGAAAGACGAAAGCAGCGTCGGATCCGTACCACTTTCACAAGTTCTCAGTTGAAGGAATTGGAAAAAGTTTTTGCAGAGACTCATTACCCCGACATATATACCAGGGAAGACTTGGCAGTGAAGATTGACTTGACCGAGGCAAGAGTCCAGGTGAAATTTACAGACGTGATTTTCTAGTGCAGGTTGTGTCACGCATATCGGGTTGATGGTGATAATGTTGGTAGTACATGCAATCGCCCAAAACCTTCAAACTCTCCTGCAAACACTGTTTGCTCTCGTTCGCAATAAAAAGTCATAAGCTGGATTGTGCTCGCTGTTTGTACATAGAAACGACGACATCAGTTGACAAAAAATGCGAAATCACGGTGATCTTATCACAAAATATAAGACACAATGTACGCTTGCTTGGAAGTTCTACATTTGCGGATTTTACTTTCGGATTAACGTTACAAGTAGCTGAACGTCCAAAGTTTCTTTTAATTTGTTGAGAAGAAAAATCCTAAATTTAAACAAATTAAAAAGTTTCTTTAACTTTATGTTTGTTAAACTTGTTGCTGTTTAGCGCGATTGAGTAATCAAAACAAAGAAGTAAAGAAGCATTTTTTCACATCGATCAGGAATATCGCCCTTTATTCATAGAGATACAAAATACTTTTGCAAAGCGTATCGTTTTGTGCATTTTGCACCGTTTCATGCCTGCCTTCCCGAAACGCCGCAATCGCAAACGACTGCCCTTTCTTGCTCAGGTGTGGTTCCAAAATCGTAGGGCAAAATGGAGAAAGATGGAACGGGCGAAACAGCCGACTGCCCCAAACCTTCAGCATTCGCCGGAAAGCTCACCTAGCAGCCCGTCGGCCATGTCAGATATAAACAGCGCGGATTCGATGAACAACACGTCCAGTCCTTTGACTGGTATGACCGTTGCATTCAGTACTTGGCAATGAATTGAACATAACCAACCGATTGTGGATGAATGTTGTGTATCTTTAAAAATCAATTAACTCCAAGAAATGTTAATTTTATCTTGCCGCGTTTTTGTATTTTCGCACATATTTTCGTCTCGACCCTCTGCCCTTGTTCAGTGACAAACAGTTTTTTTTTT
>JGI24159J19872_10004667_pt1 | contig 17524 bp, 8 predicted proteins | sample Ectturendosymbi4_FD_19872 | JGI IMG/M metagenome (IMG submission 19872) | reverse complement strand
TTCTGCAGAGTGTGTGTGTTCATACTATGGACTTCGTGTCTGCTCACAAACAAATAAATTAAATTAAATAACTGGAATGAAGAAGTAACAAAGAATCAACACATATTGGAATAGAGAAAAGCTTAAAAGTCTTGCCTAATCACATAATAATGAATGAAACCACGTTAGAATCTTCCAAAGCAAATTCCTTTCATAGTCGGAAAATATCCATTAATGAAGACTAAAGCGTTGAAACATCAAACACCACAGCTGCGCGACACGAGAAAAAATGCAAGCGTGGCAACTGAGAATGAAAAGCTACAGGTTTACTGCAAGCTTTCGAGGAATCGACCGTCTGTGCTCTGCTTTCACAACTTTGCGGTGATGCAGACTTGCACATGTCTTTATTCCATCAATTAGTCTTCACAAAGGTGAGGTAGTCGAAACAATCAGCAAATTGCTTTAATAAAAAATCGATTTCACGTAACTAAAGCATCCTCAGTCCTGAAAATTGCAACCAAAAGCTTACGAGTGAAATGCTGATGAACTAAAGCAAGGGTAGAGAAAGGACGCGAGCTGTAGTCTACAATAAATCAAATCCAAGCAGTGACAAGCAACAACTGTAAAAAAGACTGATCGCAAAATGTTGGTCTTACTAAGACTCAAAATCCAACTGACGCCAAGGGACAATGACAACCAACTGCAAGTAAGCCGGCTTTGAGGTAGCACGTTTGACTCGTGTTTTCTAGTTGGGGCTTTTAATTTGTGATCGTCAAAAAGGGACACGCAAAAGTCGGTAAATAGATCACTAATTGTGTGGTAAAATAGGGAATAAAGTAGCCTAATTGGTCACAGCGAAATGACAAATATCTTTTTTGTAAAGGTGTAAATGAGTGTTATTTTTTCAATGAAATCGCAACACGTTTGGTTTAGTGGTTTTTGCGGCAGATACCGGCCGTTCGACCACCAGATGCAATGCCTTTGGCAGTTGACTCAAACATCGATATTTGCAGAGTGGTGTTGAGCACGCAAAGAGGTTTGAGGACGGATGGTAAATCTGAATCAAGAAGCAAGCTTAATGAAATGAGTGAATGAAATCTAATACTTTTATTTGACTAACGTAAATTTTTATCGGAACATTTATCTCATGGTGCGGTCCGCTGCTGGAAAATTCTGTCTTGAAACAAACGGACGTTTTTCCGGTGCCTGTGGCTTGCACCACACCATGTCAGTTCTGCCTTTCTAATAACTAATAAATGTCGATGATTAGAAGCATTCGTAAGAAGGATGTGCCTATTGCACCAACTGCTTGTTCTAACCAGCCTCAAAAAGGGCGATGAACTGTTAGCAGTGTTTAGGATTAGGCATTTCAGAGAGAAAAAGCTGCTTGCAACATCTTTTCTGATGAGCCCGTGACACATGTCATATTTGGGTCAAAAAAGATTCTAATTGTTACAGCACCTAAGCATATTTTTACTCTTGCTGTTTGCACATATAAACTTAAATGCCAAAACTGCAGAGTACATTTGGCTACACTGCCTTCTACTATAATGTAACCACTGCTCATTACATTTCCATGTATAACTTTTCTTTTAGCTGAAACGCAGTCTTTCCACAACCGATGTTGTACCTTGCTGACTGAAAACACTGTTTCCAGAAGAGATTACAAGCAAATGCAAACTGACGCCATTCACTTCAAATGTTTTCATCAAGACCTTAGAACTCATGCCAATCACTTCAAGACTTCAACAATATACATAAAACCTAAAACCTCCGTTATTTGTAGTTTAGCTATCTTTCAATACAGCTTTTCTTTTCATGACTAAGCAATATTAAATTTTACCGTATTCCAAGATGTGAATACAACAGTTATAAGTCTTAACTATGTAGTAATATATTTTTGTTTCAGTTTTCGTTTATGGTTTTCGCGCCTATTGCGCTTTCCATTCCTAACTAAACATATGGTTTACCGCTGACCGCTTAACATTTTCTTTTGACGTTTTGCCGACCTCTCTTAAGCAATGCTAGTTGAGTGGCTGATGTGAATTACGCAGCAGGCCCGTAGCCACCGGGGGCATTCGGGGGCAGTTCCCTCCCAAATTTTTGCACCCCCCAAAATTTTGTTGTGCTCAGAAAATTTTTCATACAATTTGTTTTAAACACATAATAAAAACAAAAATCCCGCCCCATAAAATGTATTTTGCCCCCAAACCTTAAATCTTGGCTACGGGCCTGTTACTCAATGCTCGCTTAGCATGACAAACATCTGTATGTTATTCAACAGTTTTGTTTCTTTATTAATGCAAATACCGAAAACACACGTGCTTCTTCTGTACCTGAGTTATGTTCATAACAGCATCGTAGGTCAATAGTTTGACGCTGGTTCCGTCTTCGAACTCACGATACCACACGACCTCACGCAATGTCGCCTTTTCGGCCATTGTGAAGTGACAAACGAACACAACCTGCTGGTGCTCGTTCACAGTCAAAGACGGGTTGTCTGATATGCTCAGGTCGGCGTCGTGCGAAATAGACACAAGAGACATTGCAGGAAAGTTTCGTTGCTCATTGTGTTGAGCCACTGTATGAAAACATAATGAAGGCATTAGAGCCAAGCCACCTCTAAACGCAGCGACATTACTTTATCACACCACCGTACAAAAATCAGACGTTTCAGGGGTATCTGCTACAGCAGTGGCCAAAGGGGTCATGGCAACCCCAAATTTCTTGCATATCTTGTCACTTTGTGCTTTGAGAGGCCAAACAAAATGCTGTTGCTCGCTTAAAGTCAAAAGATTTGTCCAAAAAAAATCCTGGGCTGGCTACGCCACTGGTATCTGATGGATGTGAACAGGTAATTTTTTAGAGGTGATCGAAAGCGCCGTTAGACTCTTAAGACCAGGGCCGGCCTTAGGCCGATGCAACCAATGCAGCTGCATTGGACCCCGCGCCTCTGGGCCCCGTGCCATGGTGTTTAGGTAGATTGTTCATTTTTGCTAGATACATCTTGCGCTTGAGAATTCAGTAGAAATGCCATATAAATTTCATTGTTAACAAAGAACGCTCTCGCCAGAACTAGCAAATTTCCTCTCGAACGTTAGCAAACACGCTCAATTCTCGTGTTAGCTGCACTGTATATCTGCGTTCCACCACGATCGTAACACAGTTGGCTGAACACGATGACATCATAAAATCACTGCTCAGAGGGGCCCCGCGCCTAGGTCTTTCATTGGGCCCCGCATATGCTAGGGTCGGCCCTGCTTAAGGCCCAAACAACACAGCGAATCCGATTGTTGTGGACGCTGACATCGTGACGGTATTTTGTAGAGCAGGGGTGACCAACACGGGAAAGCGGTCGAGAGGTTGTCCATGGACCAGGCGGTGTAACTACATCTCCGATCTTGCTTGCATGTCTTGATGTTGAGCCAGCAGATCTATCTGAGTTTGCTCTTGTTCGTGAGGTACTTCGAGACCTAGGGCTGCTGCTCCCGGAACCCTTCCCGGAGAAAAAGCGGCCATGAAAATGAATGAATGGGCTGACCAACCTTTTTTACACAAGTTGTACTTTTCGGGTGGACAAACTCTCGAGATGTGCCAGCACAGCGTCAACATGGTAAACCTACACACACTTTTTCCATCATGCACTAACTAACTTCACAACACTTTTTCTTGTTGTCACACAACCACTAGAAATCACATCACGGACCGAACAGACGATTAATTAGAACTTAGAAGCCGCTGTAGCAGAAAAAACGTGTTTCATTTCGCCTACACCCCTCGTGGTAGATTTAGAATCAGGGCGCGGTCTACCAGTAGACAGCTGTGAAAGATATGCGGTGCAAAATGTTGGTTAAAAAGACTAATTGTATTCACACATCATTTCTTTAAGTGGTCGAAACTTACAATTTCCTTCGTTACTGCAAAACCTCCTGATCTAACTAAACGAACAAATGATGTCACACCGTAATATTTTGTAGCTGATCGTGTGATTGTTGGATATCATATTCACAAGCAGTGTCTTTCAAGGAGTTTTGACAGACCAGGCCCGTAACCAGCTTGGGACACTAGGTGTGGCGAAGAGTTTTCTGAGAGGGGGCCAACTTTTTTAAAATATGTCCAATAGTTTTAAACTAGGTCCAACACTACTGTACTTTCCAGGGGGAGAAGAATTTTTTCAGGGGGTATTTTTGCCCCCTTATTTACGGGCCTGTGACAGACCGAAACGGTGTCTCAAATGTTTACAGCGGTCTCTCTAAATACAGCGGAACCGCGCTTTACGACCACCACCGAAATACACTGAAACCTTGCTTTACACCCATCTCGGTATGTGGGTAAAATAGTTGCGATCTCTTTAAAATGTCTTAGCGGTCACCAAGTACACACTTAAAAAAACCTGTTCACGAGTGTTGTTTTCAGAGACCGTTTGTAATTGCGGTCTCTCCTACATGCTGATCCTCATTAAATCGCTGCCCTACCTATATCGTTTGTACCATCGGCTCTACAGTATTTGCAAAACCCAAACTCTGCCATTTGGAACAGCAAGTGTTCTGATGAGAAATGTAAAAGTCGAAAAATTGAGCTGTGAAAGTTACTGTATATAGATGGGTGCAGGCTCGCAACCGGGGGGAGCTGACCCTCCAATTTTCAAAAACAAATTTAGTTGTTAGGTACAACAACAAGTTACAATCATTTTGTGCCCCCCGAAAATATCAGCTGGTTGCTGCCCAGACCCCAGTGTATCCGATGGTATGATGTGGTAGTGAATGGGTTGAAAAAATCTTTGAAATACTCTCTACATATTGCCAAGGATGTCCTCATTGCTAAGTAAGACACCATTTCGGTCATTGATAGATCTTGCAATATTACATTTTTTGCTGCAGAGACGCCTAAAAATGTATTTTGCCCTACCAAACCTTAATGCCTGGTTCCGGGCCTGCCTCAACGTACTGCGCATGTGAAGATGTGGCTTTTTTCTAATGCCAGACGTGTGGCTGCTTTCTTTGCTTGATAATAGGACATTTCACTGATTGGTTCTACCACGGGGTTACTTTTTTGCCATTATTCACCACACTGAGTTGTTCCGTCGTCCGCATACCCGAGCAGCAGATGAAGCTTCAGTTAGATTGAACAGCTGCGGCTCACCTCTGCGTATTTTTAAAACTGAAATAGTTGTTTGACCAACTTTTCCCGCATAATTACCTGCATTTAGTTGGAAGTAAGTAATCCAAAATGTTATTTGCAATAACCACCAACATCTGTGAGTCTTCTTCATCGGTGATTTGCAGGTAGGAAAAGTTCTACAGCCACAAAACATAGCCCAGCAACAAGTTTGCGTAAATTGAGTCAGCTGTGTGGGTAAATAGTCCCGTTGTTCGTATTCCTGAAAAGAGTTTTCACAGTTAAATCTTGCAGTCTTTATAACAAATGTATTTGCAAAAAGTCTTGAAGAGTTTGTTGCTCGACCGCTAGATCGGTTTGCAATGTCTCACTATCTCACTTTGAAATACAACTATTCTGATGACAAGGTACGACGCACTGAATGATTGTACATCTGTTGCATGACATGACAAGGTAAAAATGAGTAAGCCTTCCAGGAAAGCACCGACGGTTACATTAAAAGCGAAAGCATTTCATAACAGGAAAAAAGGCGATAGACAGACTTGTCAACTCTTTAGAAAGTTTTGACTGAAAGTGTTTTGATTATGAAACGGGGTGCTGGAGCAACACCCCATAACAAAATGGGGTGCTGGAGGTTGGAGTGCTGGAGTAACAACTCTGCGAATAGCCACCTTAGCCCTGGTCCATTCAACCGTAGAGCACTGTGCTCCTGTCTGGTGCCGCAGTGCTCACACCCGCCTTATCGACCCCGCCATCAACGACGCCTTGCGAATTGTGACTTGATGCCTGCGCCCTACACCAGCGGACAACCATCCAATCCTCGCAGGCATCCAACCTGCTGAGCTTCGTTACGATGGAGCCACAGTGCTCCACTCAGCGCTCACCCGTCCATCGAGTGCGAACGCACGGCGCCTCCAATCGAGACACCCATTTGTACCAGCCGCACAACATCTCATCAGTTCATCTGACAACAACAACATAGGTGCGGCGCAGTGGGCGAATCACCAATGGAATGTGGAGTGGACGGACAACCCCACAAGACTCCGCACTTTCATCCCCGACACCGGCACCCACCCATCCCGGAATGACCCTCCCAAGAAGAGGCTGGGTCCGGCTTAACCGCTTCCGCACCGGGGTCGGGCGTTTCCAGTCCTGCTTGTACAAATGGGGTATGGCTCCTCTGCGGCCTGTGAGTGTGGCGCAGAAGAACAAACCGTCGACCATGTTGTCCTCCAATGTCCAATCCATCCGAAATGGGACAGTTCGGCGCCGTCGTTTGGGCGACGCCGTTTCGGCGATGGACGTTTCGGCGACGAAATGTGAAATGTATTTTCCTTTGAAATGTCACCAAAGTGTAAAAGTTCGCACTGCCGTCGTCTGGGAAGCGTGTAAGCGCAAGAGTCAGTCTAGCACTTGTCCCAGATCTTTCCGATTATGCTGTATTTATTGCGATTCATGATGCATACCATGGATTTGGAAGTGCCATTACTGCATATTCATACACCGATAGGCAACAGATGGCAAGAAAGTACGATATATTCTTGGATTAGCTGTGGAATGCAATCAAAATGATATCTACCTGAAAGATCAAGCAATAGATGCTGTCCGGGCTTAACTTTTGTGTAAAGTCAAACCCCTCATGCCAGCAAAAATAAACGTCACAAGCCATATTTCTTTACACACGTGGTCACGGTCACACTAAGTTCTTCCAAAATCCTGACAGACGGCAAACTACACTGGCCATCGGGATGACAACAAAAACACTTATGAAGCAAACATCCTTTGTAGCCTAACCTTCAAAATATTTCAAAAACACACATGTTTTTCGCATAATACATTTGCGACCACCATCGCCGAAACGTCCCGTCGCCAAAACGGCAGCGCCGAACTGTCCTAGAACGCAATCCATCGACCTCCCCACGGACTGCATGGCCTGACGGTTCTGGACGATGAGACAGTCGAATGGCTGATCAGCATCTACCCCGAGATCTAGTGCGGCCAAGCAGTGGTTTGAAGAACTGGCTCAAAAGAAGAAGAAGATTACAAAATCACAATAAGGTTTTCTGGGGTCCGAATGGAATCAAACCTTAGGGGAAATTTTCACACGTTGAGAAAGCTTATAAACCATTTCTGACGAGTCTTGGCACTTGTGTGTGTTTCACCTAATTCTGTGACTTGCTTCGAACGGTTCTCAAAGGTTTGCTTTTTTCTAGTGGAAACAAGTCGGAAAGCAACCAACTGTTATAATCCCTACTTACAGGTTGACTGCACTGGTAAGATGTAACGGTTTTGAATGAACAAGAATCAAAGTAAATATCAGCCATTTCTACAAAATAAGAAATGCTCTGTCACACGTTAAACTATAAAACCATGCTACAAAAGCAAAATTATTCCTCCTTACAAGCTTCCTCACCCTCACTGCTGTCACTATCTCTTGCTGTAAACCAATGTCCAAAAACAGAGGCGTTCATCAACCTTTGCTTAGCTTGGTGAAATAACAACATGTTGTTTTTCATAAAATACCAAATCCTGCTTAATCTATTTTGCTTATTGATCAGAATATATTTCGGTACAGAGAGAAAAACGTAAAAAGAGAATGCTTTTTATCCCAACGCGATTTGCAAGCACCTCACCACCGTCGCTGCAGGAAACGGGGTGGTAGTGTTTGGCAGTAAAGCTTAAAGACGCAAGAAAAGATCGAATGTTTTTAAGCTGTTCTAGCGGCTGCGTCAGATGGAACCTCGTTCGTAGGCGGATTACTCAGCTTGTCGAGAGCAGCCGGGCACAAACGCAATTTTAAAAATGCAATCAACCGACAGGGAAAGCTGCGTTATTTTTATTGCTTCTTTTAATCTCTCGTATGAACGACTGATCACCTGACTGCATGCTGGGATCGTTTGAGTTGAGACACAAGCTGCGAACAGCAGAGGTTACAAGTTTCTTTTGCTTTCCAGCGATGTAGAGAGCTATATTTCAGAATCGTTGAGAATACGATCTGTTAGGTTAGACCAGGGGTGTACATCCTTTTGCTATTGCCGGCCGCATTACTTTTATTTACAAGAAGTACAATCTTTTGCTGTTGCCGCCAATGAGTTTGAGTTATACTTTTGAGATACGCTTAATTAAGCATAGGTTTTATCCGGTGTATGTCATTTACTTGTGCTTAAAAGTATAATAAAATGTCAAAAATTTAAAGAATTTTTAACGAAATTACACATCGTATCGACTGATTTTCTTGCCTTGTGTTTGTTTTGCTTCAATATACGCCAGCACGGTCGCCAAATCCTATATTTCAAATTACATGTGGACGGCTGCAAATTTCATCTACGAAGGCTGCAAGTTGTGAACCGCTGGGTTAGACCATGAAAAACGTTGTGTTAATAGTTCACTTTTACTGAAACTGAATCAAGTATATTTTAAATGGAAGCAGAATAGAAATTTACATAATAACTGTGTTAAGGTTTCTCGAAAATATTCCAAAGAAAAGTACTTTTGTTAGATTGGTTGCTTACTATTGCCGAAAAAAACGTATTTTCTTGTTACGTCACTAAGAATACTTTACATGCTTCCAAAGAAACTTTCTAATCAAATAAACGAATTCTGGGGCTTGTCCATGGGATTTGTCCCATGCAGGGTCGGATCCAGTCCGTAACTTTAGGAGGTTAGATTTCAGTAATATTTGGCAGTCAAGTCTCATTACGGGTTCACTACTGTAAAAGAGATGAAGCATACATCACAACTATGCTGTGACAAAACAATGGATGGCAAAATGGCCGTATATCGGGAATGCTGTTTTCCGAATTGTACAAAATCATGGTGAAAAAGTTACTATTCTAGGGGGGGCGATCGCGCCATTCGACCCCCGCTTGATCCGCCCTTGGTCCCATGATATGGGATAGTGGACTTGTAATGTGTCCCTTGTCCCATCCAACGTAATTCTAACGTCATGTAGTAGGAATATTCTGAAGTTGAATACCATTACAGGGTATTATATGATCACAGCACAAGAAGTATCAGAGAGGATCAGTGCCATGGCGTAGTGCCGCGAGTCCTATGAAAATAAGGTTGTTGGGCCCGTTTTTAGGCGTAACTAAAAAAAGGGACCACCCAATTTTTATTGGACCCCTTTATGGTCGCAACCACGTAATTTTGGGCTTTGGGTCGCAATAGCCACAGGTCTGTGAAGGCATGCACATGATATAATGTACAGTACTTCGCACTACCAGTTTCTAGGGACTCCCATGGGATAAGACAGTCACAAGTTGCCATGTGAAGGTATAGGGCAGAAAAAAGTGTCCCATCGACAAGCCTGCAAATTTTTCATGATTTGCTTTTCTGCTTTATTATGAAAAGGTGCAGATTGTGAGCGTGCTATCCATTATTGCAAAGATCTAACCTTGCATTTCTTGCTTCGAATGAGAAATAAAGGCCACACACAGACCACTTTGAACGTGTTTCGGCTTTCATTTTACTTCTGCGTTTGGTAAAGCATTTAAACATCTTTTATGCAAAGTAAAAGAAAACATTTTGAAGACTGTTCAGAAAATCAACTGCGTTTTCGGTCACTCGAGAAACCTTCTGTCTGGTGAACCGTGGTGCAGCAATCCCACAACAGCATCAGAGTTGCTTGGCCTGCAAAGTTCGAAAAAAAGACCACAGTTCAACGATATGCACAGTGCGGCGTTTCTGTTATAGACCTGATAGGTTATGTGAAGAATTTTTTGATGACAATGAAGTAGCACAAAAATATGTTGTCATTTAAAACTGTTCTCCAACTTAACTTTTTAATTTATTCAAATGTATACCACAACACTGCGATAATGATATCTTGCCAGAGAATGCAACTTTATTTTCTTTACTTATGACATTAAATGGAAAAGCAATTCCAGCTAGGAGCGCATGGCGTCATAAGGGTTTTTTGTAGGCCCCACTTGCGCTTTTCTGGACCAATCTATAGAGTTCGTCAAAACAATTACAAACAACTTGAAGTGTAGTAAAACTCGTCAACCCTTTTTTTCTGTGGTGAAAGCGTAGTAGCAAACTTTGAAAGCACGGCTTTTATGATGAAAACGTTGGTAGAGCAATAATGAAAGAAACTACTAAATGCATATACGTAACACAAGTACAATGTTCAGTAACTTTAAGCAAAACCGCCGTACCATAGTGGAAAAGAGCATGTTTTCTATTTCTAACTTCTACGTTCGTACAAAAACTCGAGAAGAAACAATGAAAAATAAATAATCTGAAACCTTTGCATTTGAAACTTGTACAAAAAGTGCTGGTATCAAACCCACAAACAATCTGAACACTTGGGCTTAGAAAACGATTACAATCTGAAAATAAAGGCAAAACGTACGTTTTCTAATCATTGGAAAGGCCAAAATGTTTTGGGTTTCAAACTTTTTGCGACTTTGAGAGCAAGAACAGTTGTCCGGTTTATCCTCTCCATGACAAGTGACGGGACGAAAGCAATGACATGTAGGCTATATGCGCTTTGGGCTGGGAAGGTAATTAAACAAGATTAAACAAAATGTATTTTATTCGGACCATAAACTTGAGACAGCCACGCACTCTGGCTGGACTTCCATTTTTTTCTTTAGACCTTGGTTTTTCTTTACTACCCACCTATCATAAACCTTTGGCAAAAAGGCACCTTGTTCCTGTAAAAAAAATTTTCCAAATGTTGCAAGCATATTCCACATAAATGCGGTCATGGCATAAATTGTGACATTTTTTTAGCAGCATTATGTGCATAACATATTTGATTTAAAATAGTGCTTTATTAATTCTTATCAATTAGTGGGAATCCTAAATTGTTTCAGTTTTTTATGATTTCCAACTACCTCCTGAGAAATTACCCCTGGGAGCTTTTTAAGGGAAATCGGGTACGTACATATCCATGCAAAAACCTTTGCAAAGCATCACTTAGCTTAGTTATGCGCATCACCCACAGACCTACAGCACTACCCGAATTGAATTACTACTCTGATGTCCGGATTTGCAAATGGTTGCTCAGCCAATAGTTTCCTGAATGCTTGAAAACTGTCCGTTACAAACTCAACTGTTTCAAAGTTTGATCACTTACGTTGAAGACAACTCGAGAAACACGCTTTCGAGTAATCAAGAATTATCACGTGACTCGTGTCTGTGCTGATTTTGGATTATTATTGCCGATAAGAAATGTGAGGCACTGACAATTATTGATCAAACAACCACGCTCTGATAACCATAAGTTTCACCTTTGTAGGAAAAATGCACATTGTTGGTGACTATATCGCGTAGACATTTTTAAAAATAATTACAACCCCCCTTAACTGCAATATTTGCAATGCTTCTTAAAAATTGACACTAAGTCATGGAGTTCCAGAAAATTAAACGATATTTTGGTGACAAATTCTTCACCAAAACAATGAAAAATTGAAAACATTTACTGTTGGGTCATGCTTTCTGATAGATTTGACTGTAGGCAGCTTCTTAAATGCCGTGATAAAGGAGGTAAGTAAAATTTGTAAGGCACTGTCTCTCAACGTTGTGTGAAGCGCCCTGTGCACTTCATAAACCAACAGTTGTGAACCTGAACTTCACGGGAAAACTTTGTCCTGTGTTAAACAGGTTGACTAGAGACGGTTGAGCAAAGTGACCAGCAGTCACGCCTTCATTCGATGTAGTGAGGTTTTCTGAATACTTGGATTTTGTATATTACAAGTAAAATTTTGGATATGACGAGTAAAACAAAGGAATTTACCCAACGGTCTGTTGTTTTAACTAGTTTGACTTTTCATCATTCCATTCGTATGTATGCTGTATTAGATCGGTTAACTGTATGTTTTCATTTAATATGACGTTTTAAGGAAAAATGAGAACCGGCCGCGTCTCCCGAATCAGGGTTGGGTCTGTTTTATCTTTCACCTTATTTGCTTAGCTAAAATATTTTTTGTAGAGCATTTCTATGTAAATTTTGTCACTATGTTGTGCTCTATCCCGAATCGCTCACTTACGTCTTCGCCCCCCAAGAAACGTCGACGCGTAAATATACGCCGAAAGAAAACACTTAATGGATACACTGATCTAACATCGTTATTTACAGACCCGTAACCAGCTTTGAACACCAGGGGAGGCCCAAAGTTTTTTAACTACGTCCAATAGTTTTAAACTATGTCCAAAACATTTTTCCAGGGGGCGCGAAAAAATTCTGGAAGGTGAGAAGCCCCCCTGCGCCCCCTTGGATTCGGGCCTGGTTGTTTATTTTATAAATATTTCGAAACCATTACAGTTGATTTAGATTGTCTTCACACAGCGACTGACATACCCTGAATCAGGTATGAGAGATTGAGAAGCGAAGTCTTTACGAAGGTAGTTGCTTCGCCGTATGTAGATGAAGAGAAGAACAACAAATGCAACCAGTAACAGAGCGGCTGTTACCCAAGGCAACGCATAGAAGGAAATTTTGTGTGCCTCACCTGTTGCCAAATAAAGCAATTGACGCTTCACAACTTTATTCACTGCAGAACAGATAAGCAGTTTGACAAAAGTTTTTGATATACGCTTAAAACTATTGAGCATGCTGTTAGTAACTTCGTTGGCAGCTGCATTGATTTGCCTGATTTATCAAACATCTACAAAGGCAATGCCACAGATTTTGTTGTGCGAGAAAAACACAAAGAATTCCTTCAAAGTGGCTTTATCTGTTTTTTCACAACTTATGTAAACCTCAGAATGATTATATCATCTGTGAATCGACGTAGCGTTATTCAAAAACTAATCTTATTTTTAGCAGTGAGAGGTGGCGCCTTACTTGCACGGTCGCACCTTATCCCTTCATGTCCAGCCTGACAGAGGCAAGACGGGGTACCGGCAACAGCATCTACGATGCACAACCCCTCATTATGGCAATAAGGGTCTATTGACGAGTGGCATACGGAATGGCAAATCCTTCCTGGACTGTAAATAAAACACAAGGGAATAAACCACATTTCGTACTGCTTTTGCTACATAGATGGACTTTGATTCAAGTTTGACTATACAAAAAGTGTTAAATCGAAATGAGTGCATTTATTGCTTGGCCAGGAGCCCTGGTAGTTGTACAGCACGAAGTAGTCTACAATTTTTGGTACAAATCGTGACATGCTAAAAACATTTTTGACGTTAGTTTTTGCTTTCCAACTATTGCTTTGTGAGCTTGTTCCACAAATTTTTTGTCTTCTATGATATTTGGGTTTCAAATTAAAAAGAAGAATGAAAGCAAATTTTTTTGTTCCTATTTTCGAAAGCATTATGCTTTTCTGCAGTTAACCTTAGCTCAATACATTTATCATATTTTCAAGCCATTTTTGTGAAACTTACTTTTAGGCAACAAACAAAACTAAATGGTTTTGGTCATCTGCCCGCAGGTTATGTCACTATTTCCAGAAAAAAATGGCATGGCGCGCTAGTGATCTACAGGAGGTTTTTCGAAAGGGTTGAACAGTTGAAAAAGCATATACAATAATTTAGATGTTTTCAAACCAGCCAGCCAAAGAATGACACCATTAGTCTACTACTGNATCTCGGTCGCGTACGTTCCACGTACGATGAGAAGTTAGAAAACATTAGGTTGGTGCTCTTCGAACTTTTGAAACGTGTCTCAAAATTGTCGTCTACTTACGCTGAAGGTTGAACATCAACAAAACCAAACATGCAGGCACAAGTGTAACCACTCGAAGTCTCCGGCTGGCAAACGGCTTTAGGATGACAAGTATGCGTTTTAAGATAGCAAGGGTTTGAAAGCATTTCTTCCTCGGCTTGGTCTGAATACACAAAAGAAAAATGTATTAGCAAAGTCAGTGGCATGAAACGCATGTAAAACCAAAGCAAAACATGGAAAATAACCTGATAAAACTATTCTAGTTTCTCTTGGATTAAAACAGTCTAACTTAAACTCTAAAATTTCTGCAAGTGCTTTCTATGTCTTGTTGTTTTTTGTTCTAGTCAGAGTTCTTAAATGATGAAATGCCATGATTGAAAACTGAATGCTTGTTGTAATTGCATCTAAAAAGATTGACTTTTCAGTTAAAAAACTGAAAAATAAAACTTTTTCAGTTAAAAAACTGAAAAATCGTAGGCAGGGACACCTATAAGTAAATTTGGATTGTGTAGCACACTGCGATGAGAATTTTTTTTCCATTTGAAATCGTTGCAACAAGGAGAGTCGACTCCTGTTCAACGACACTCTTTGCATTACTCAAAATGTGCACTGAAAAGTTGTACTGCGACATATCAGAGAAACTGTGTACACCAGACCACGCAGCGGTATGTGTGATACAAACCACTCAGAGGTGGCCAGAAAAGCATGCAACTTGATCAAAGATGGCATGACAACCACAGAGCAATGAGTTTTTGGAAAGTAACAAATAAAGGTGTTCCTGTTTAGAAATGGTCTTTCTCTGAATCTCCAACCCATACTAGAAGTATGTTTATGGGGACCGATAATGCTCTGCTAAACAGCGCTGGCATAACGGTTGGCTTTCAGTGGATTTGTCTATATAGTCTATACATTTGGTTCACGATGCATCGCGCTCAACGTCCCACCTCTTGCATTTCCACAATAAAACCCATACATTTTCGAGTATTGTCAGTAAGTGCCATGTCCTTATTTGTTACAGCTCAACTTTATTTCGTCTTTTATTTCGACAATAGTCAAGTTTCGTATTTACAGCTGGTCGACTGAATTGTTAAGCATATTAGCTGCTACCTGCCAAAAAATCAAGTATGGCCATGAAGGTCAATTATTTGTTTTTGTGGCAGGTCGGTTGCTGCAAGAGCTGATAATGCCAGTCTTCCAAACGCGTAAAATTTTGTCTGACGTTAGTCATGTGGTGCCATGTAAAAGACGGATATCCGTTAGTAGTGGATCTTGTTAGAGGATGTATAATTAATGACGCAACCGGAGTCGCGAAAACAGGTATTTCATTGTGAGAAGTAACACCGTAGCGGTAGTAAAAATAATGTTATTGCAGAAATTTTGTCACAATATTGTAAAAGATGTGTATTTGTGTGCTTGACAATTTTTGACAAGGTGAGTTTCACAACGGTTATAACTTTCGAAAAACAGTTTGAACCGCTGTAAAACTAGGAAACTTAAAACATCCTAACCTGTTAATTATTATGCGTTAGGGAAAAGTAATGATAAATTCCCATGAAAAATTATTTTACCACTGTATTTTCAGCTTTATTTCTTGAGCAAAGCTATTTTTTCTAACTCTGGTAGCATCATTACATATCTGTTTGGGATATCCGCCCTGACGGATATCCGTGATTTACTTAGTACCAGTCATGACTTTTATCTCAGAAAGTCTGACTGGATTTAGCTGGTGAGGTCCTGATTTTGACCACGGGTAACAAGCAATAAAAAATACTTGCAATATTCCGACGATATTTTGCAACAGTTCCTAATGATTAGTCGCACCGAACTCGATTTTGCTTGTTTGTTTGCAAAGAACAAATCGGATCATCCCAGTTACTTAAATATTTTGAAACTTGATCTGCCAACGTCTTTGTATTAAGCCTGAAACCTTGTCATTTTGAAGGACAGCGACCTATTCTAGCATTATAACTTTATATGTTGCTGTAAACACTGTTTGGAAATAACGATCCTTGGGCGTTTGTGAGTTGTGATGCAGAGATTAGCATTGGACTGGGCTTGGATTGGACTGGATCCGGAATACAACGAATTTTTTGGATTTGGATTGAATCCGGATTGTAAATCGCTTCATACAATTAGGATCAGGACCGGATTCGGACTGAGTTAATGCAAAAAATTGCCTAATTTTTGTTGTTGAAAGCTGTACTTCGTTAATTTCGTGGACTTTAAATTTTTTGACATTTTTTGGACTATGGTTGAACTTGGACTGAGTTTTAAAAATTCAGAACTGGATCTGGATCGCAAACTATGACAGACCGCTCATCTCTGCTGTTGATGGCTTGGCGTAATTCTGTAGTCTATCAAGAAATATTCGCATTGGCGAAATTTTAAGACATGTTTTACATTATAATGAAAATCACGGCCAATGAGAACGATACAAACGGCATATTGCAAACGCTTCGATAACTCCTGTTATCATCACCAGTGCATTGCAAATTGAACCGCAGTGATCATGCTGCAAGTTCTTATTGGTCACTCAGGAGAAAAGTGCTGTTAAAAATGAAAAACGCGAAGGACTGTTTCGGTAGTGACGTAGAGGCGCGAAGCATACGTAGTCACATGACTCAGCTGGATATCCGCCGATGGTGATGGCGCGTGACGTCATGAGTGAGGCAAGAAGCTCTGTTACAAGTTAAAAATGCATAGAGGCATCGACGGGATGTTTGCATTCAGCTCTGGTTTGTGTTCTTGAATCAATAAAGATTCAAGGATCTGCAGCCGTCGCCAATTGTTGTCACTGCCAATGACCTCGGGGTTGTGAAAGTCAACCCGATGATCTGGGTTGGCTTGGAAGTGTCTGCATACTGAAGAGCTTAGTGACGTTCGATGCTCTTCTATATGATTTATTAAATTGCGTTGCGTTTGCCCGATGTAGGAGGCATCGCACGAGCACGTAAGCTTGTACACAACGTTAATCCGGTTTAGTAAAGCTTGCCAGTCCTTAATCGAGAACCAGCTTTCAAGCTTTCGATTACTTTGAAAACAACGCAGCTTCGCGTTCACTACAGCCTTGTGTCTTATAAAGCTGCTGAGTTCCTGCCGTATGTTATTACATACAGAACCCAAATACGGTAGTTGTAATGAAATATATTTGGGTGAAGGAGAGGGTTCAGCCGGTGTGTCACGTTGTTGCGTGACACCGTATTTTCTGTTTAAGAATTGCTGAATGCAAAGGTCCAAAAAAATGTTGGGGTTCCCGTGGCGAGATAACATTCGCTTAATATTCATAAATTCCGTGTGCACCAGTTGGTTGGAACTGGCAATGTCATAAGCTCGGCGGAGTAGAGAGTTGACAAGGTTTCGTTTCCTGTGCAACGGAACGAAACTCGACCATTTTGAGTAGAAACCTGTATGCGTGTGTTTCCTGTAGGTTGAAGTAATAAAACCTATTGTTCTTTCCTCAATTAAAACATGAAGAAAGTGGAGGCAATTATTAGTTTCTAGCTCCTTGGTAAAGACAATATCCCTGAGAACAGAATTAATATTGGCAAAAAAACTGTTGAGAGAATCTTGATCAGGAAATAGTAAAAACAAGTCATCTACGTAGCAGCAAAGCAGGTCTGGTCGACACTCCCGTGGTGTCACCGCCAGGGCCTGATCTATAACGTAGTTCATGCATACGTTAGCCATGAGCGATGCTGTAGGTGAGTCCATAGCAACGCCATCGACCTGTCGATAAAAACGACCGTTAAACTGGAACGTAGTTGTTTTCACAACCCATTCCAGCAGCTTCTTCATACGTCTTCT
>JGI24159J19872_10004666_pt1 | contig 17525 bp, 18 predicted proteins | sample Ectturendosymbi4_FD_19872 | JGI IMG/M metagenome (IMG submission 19872) | reverse complement strand
GAAAATTTTCTGCGTACGCCACTGGGCACAATCAAACAACACGAGAGCACAAGAAATGGTTAGTCATAGCGCATTACAGAATTGGTGGTGTTTGTCCACGACCGACACTGATATGAAAAAAACACTGTTACAGCGCCCCAAGTGTAGCGTCATTCACCCATCAAAATACAGGGATCCAGTTGTGGGAGAGAAATGAAGGAATTCTGACATCAAGACTTTGAAGATAAACAACTCACCGAGAAAAAGAAAAAAGTAAAGGATAAGACAGACAGCGTGCACTTTGGCGCACAGAGGCACGCAAACTGTTCCGATCAAGGTTTCAAATGCTTTGCAACACAACTGTTATGGGATCGCCAGGAAATTAATTTTCATGAATTTTAAGCAGGATTTGGCGATTAACGTTTTGTCTTACTTTTTGTATGCTTGGTTTGCAGACATTGTCTGTATATTGGATCAAGTAAATAAAGAAATCTTAGGGCGTCACGAAACACAAGGAAAGCTTTACAATACTGATAAGACGCGCGCACTGGTACAACGCATCAACAATTATCAGTTGGTCGCCGTTATACAGAAGCGTTGAATAATTGAGGAAAACGAATATTTGTAAAAAGCATCGTAGATATGAAGAGATCGGATAAAAAAGTTTGATGAAGATGCACAACGCAAAAAGCGGTACAGATTATTTCCCAATAAGGCATCAAAATGTCGTGATACCATGGCTAACTCGGTGTGGCCAAACTCTTACATTTCTGGGTATGCAATGCACAATTCGGAAGGCAGTGTTATATGCAGCGCGTACGCGCTTCATACTAGTCTGCGTGTATTTGCTCCACCATTAGCAAGAATATATTGGCATGGAATGGGCACGAAATAAAGTGTTTTTTACTGCAGGTGAACGCTGATCGAATGTTCCTCGAAGATTATTTGCTGCGCAGAATTGTGATTTCACTTGTCTCTGAATATCATCATCATCCTTCAGTGAGGCATTTAGCAACACCAAGGTATTTCACTTGGTCAAAAAATTGTACGCGTACACTGTACACGGTCAAACAATTGCACACGTGCGCTGTTCAAAAAATTGTACACGTTTTTTTTCCAGAAAAACATTTGATGGNGCAGGTTGTTTATAATTTTGGGGCAAAAAAACACAAGTTGAACACTAATGCTATTTTCTAAACTCATCACATGCTTATTGGTGAACATTTTTGGTTATTTTCCTCACCCTTTTTGTTATAAGTAATTTTAGGGGTACATGCTCATCTATCGAAATGCCGAAGGGGTACATAACAGAGAAAATTTGGGAACCCCTGATGTACAGGGTTCCCACGGAATCTTGAAAAGTATGTGAAAAAGATGGGTCATTTTTCATCCTAGAAAAACTTGTTTTGGTCTGTTATTATGGAAAAAGGAAATAATTTTGTAGACTTGGTCTTTTAACATACATTCCCACACCGCTGATAACTAGGCATTGCCTGTGAATATCACATATCAGGGTTACAGAGTCGGAGATAAAATGTCCGACTCTGACTCCAGCACCGACCTTTCCAAAATTTCCGACTCCGACTCCATAACAAAAAGTGACTGAAGTTTGGCTGTTAACAATTTTGTAGCAACTAACACTCAATGGAAATCGTGGTACGCAGCAAGAATTCTGTTTCAACAAAATTTTCAAAAGAAATTGTACCATTTCAACAGGCACGAGTTTGCACTCCTCAGTTAGGAATCCTATGTAAAAAATGATTCAATCGGACTTCCGGAGTCGGATTTTTTATTTAAGTCCGACTCCTAGCTACTGATACAAGTAATAAAGTTGACATCTTTTCAGACACTTTCTTATATGCTTATCATATCCACGCGCCTGTAGTGAAAATGTCCAGAAAACAGCTCAAACTTTCGCTTAAATCATGGCTTATGGAAGGTATACACCTATCAACAAAAACCAAAAATCGTATGTACAAAAACATATTGAAATCCAGATATGGCTGTCTTTTAGATTAACGTTCTTTTAAATTGACCCACCTTGAAACGAAAAGTGAATTTATTTTTTACAAAAAAAAATTTTAACAAAATAAATTCAATTCTAATAAAGCCTGGAAACTAATTAACAAACTTCTAAATAAAACCAAACCTTTCACCAACACAAAGACAAACTTTCAACAATACATCTATGGCTGCAACCCGAAGATTCAACCGAACTTTCTGACCAACATCCCATACCAAATATATTGCACAAACACCTTACCCAAGTAGAACCAAAACTTGCATCTTCAATTTCGTCGCCCGTAGCGTACATTACCCCTTCAACTCCTTTAGTCCCTAATTCACTGTACTTAACTCCAGTCTTCCATTTTGACATGGTAAATCAAATTAATTATCTCAAAACGCAGCAAGTCTAATATATATGACATACCAGTTTGTTTAGTTAAGAACATCATATCTATCTGTCTTGCCGATATTTATGGGTCAAGCATTTCTAACGGAGTTTTTCCTGAAAAACTCAAACTACCAAAGTGATTCCACTATTCAAATTAAGTTCCACATTAAATACCTGTAACTATAGACCAATTTCTTTACTTAGTCATTTTAGTAAAATTTGCGAAAAACTTTTATACATCAACATAGATACATTTTTTGATCAACACCATGTAATCTGCACTGAACAATATGGTTTTCGTCGTGGTTGTTCAACTGCCTTACCATTGCTAAATTGTCTGATCACCTTCTTACTCAAAAGGGAAATAAAATACAGCAGCAGTGGCTAGGTTTAGACCTAAAGAAGGCTTTTAACAATGTAGATCATCAAATGTTAAATAAGTTATATCATTATGGCATACGCGGTGTTGCTAACGACCTTCCTAGAAGTTATCTTAGCAATAGAAAGCAATTCTTCTTTGTCAACCAGCAAAGATCCAACCCAAATACTACAAAATGTGGTGTCAAGGTTCCACACTCAACCCAGTGCTGTTTCTAGTATTCATTAATGATTTGGCAGTAAAAGCTAAATGTAAGTCTTACCTCTGCGCTGATGACACTACTCTGTTACTTTACATAATAATACAGCCCAACTGGAATTAAAACTAAACTTGGAACGAGAAAAAATTCAAAAATGGATGAATGCAAATAAGTTAACTATTACTTATGCAAAAACTAAAATTCATACTCTTTTCTAAAATTTTCCCTTTAATCACCCCAATCAACCTCTCATGCCATGTGGTGGTATCACAATAGAACAAGTTGAAAATATAAAATACCTAGGTATTGTAATAAACTCGCAGTTAAATTGGGAACTACATATTGCTCAGGTGGGCAAAAAGGTGTGGTAATGCGGCACTGTACAAGTTGCAGCCTTACATTAATGTAGATCTTGTTGCGATGGGAAAGCCCGAGCGGCATGTGCGCAAAGCTTCACACTGTGGCAGCAGCAAGCAACAATAGTAATCGAATGGGTTTCCATCGAATGTGTGCAGAGTTCGTTTAGAAAGAGTGAAACCTTGATACAGGACATCGCGCAAATTCGTTATGGTATCGGTTGCATGGAGATTAGGTTCAAGGTTGTTTCACAGATTGGTCGAGGGGAAGGACGACGACCTGAGTGAATGAGAGTTGATCAGGACTATTGAAGAACGAAACGCGATATTGAGCATTACCAGAAGTTACTGTCGTTCGCGGTTTCTTTAAGAGTTTCGTATCGGGGTTGTAAAAAAGATTGGAACTGAGAAGTCGCCGGCCTGTGTCAAAAGGGGCTCGGCATAAGACTGCCAACTAGGATCAGGGACAGCTTGTAAAGTAGAAGTAATTAGGTGTTGTGGCAAGGAAAATGATACGTTACTTTGATGTATTGACTACAAACGCTTTCTTGGGGATGTGACCGGTTCTGAAGGAAGCGCAGCCACAATTTTACGANAAACAACACACGTTTTAGATTTACTTTCTTTCGAGAAGGGGTTCGGTTTCTTCAGAATCCAGAAGAGCTTCTCTCGCAGCAAGGTCGGCCATTTTTATGCTCATTTCCATCTCCAGTTTAATTTCTCTTATCTTTTGATGCAATATGATCTTTCTCTTTTTAAACTGCAACCGTGCATCCATTCAGTGGCGTAGCCAGCCCAAAAATGGGGAGGGGCCAAACTGTTTGATTTTACCCGAATAACATTATTGTTTGGAAAAACGCCTCTCTAAGCACGAAATGACTATATGTTCTGAAAATTTGTGGGGGAATAACCCCCCTCGCTACGGCTATGCTTCCATTTCCGCTTTCAACCGTTTAATCTTATTACGCTCTAGTCTTCTTGCTGTGGAGGAACCTGTTGATTACCTTGATGCACCTGAAGCATGCCCCCTGATCTGGCTAGCTGAGCCTTGCACGTCAGTGCAGTGTTGAGCGTACGTTGCGAATTTCTGGTCATATTCGGCTTTCTTCATTTCAAGGTCTACACGCGTGGTTTCAGCTTCCAACTTCACCTCATGGTAGTACGGTCTATTCCGTGGAATTGCTTTATGTACACAGCCGAGTGCTCCGTGCATTGACAAAGCTTCATCAAAGGCTTGCTTTTCTTTAGCGCATCATTGTACAAAGCAGTGTATTTGAGAAGACAATCTAGTTCGTTTTGGAGCTTGGTAACAAATCCGAGCAGACCCGAACGAGATCTTTTCATAGATCCAAGCTTTTCTTTCAGAGCATCCTCAGCGTTGGAGAATTCACCTTTCGATGGTAAATCAAGAAGCAAATCTTCCATACCGTTCGATAAGTAACAGGTTGCATGTTGACACTACAAACTGCAGTTGAATAAACTGTCCTCGCACAAACTTTTCCAAAACGAAATGTAGCACCCAGGAAGAGGTCCGGGTTTCTACTTTGATGCAGTTCGATTAAACCTGGTACTCAAAAAGTCCTGCCTCCGAAAACTTGCGACTGGTCCAAGAAAGCTCTTGTATTCCCTTGCAGCGATACGTTCATAGATAAATGCCGAAAAAGCACGGCCAGTCGATATGCAGTACAACTAGTCACAAATTTAAGGAAAACAAGCATTTAGAAAAATGTCCGTACCAGGACCAAGCAGTTACGAATAAATTAATGAAATCGATCAGAAACAACGTAACTTTAACAGGCCAAAAGAATTTGACTGCACGACAACGTGCATCACATTTCAAAAGCAAAGACCACGCGGCGGCTGCAACCAACAGTTTTCTTCGGCTCACAGGCGCTGAACTAATCAACGCGTGAGGAATGCGCGCGATCCGGCCAGAGGAATTGCTTGGACGTAACACGTATCTTCTTAGTAACGTAGGTGAATGCAGGGAAATTTGGGAACAAATTCATATTCTCCCGAAACTGAACCCATCTTTACAAGGCATGTCGTGCTGGGTACTTGGAGTAGACCAACCGAACCGTTGTTTGTACAGTATGTGCATACAACATGCGTTCCGTTGGTGGGTATCTGCTACCTTGGGACGGTTGCCTTCGTGAACGAGACTCAGCGAAAGTTGAACTTGCTGGCGTGCTTCAAATAATGTCGAAGCAGCATCAACTATTTATCGATTTTCGTTAGAGCAGAGTTAATTCCACTTTTGCGTGGAGTTATTTTTTTAACAATAAAGATATTCCTTGGTGAGTTCACTCAGCATGGCTGTGTCCCGAAACCAGGCGATCTTCGCCCATATGGTCTGNAAATATTTACTGTCCAATTATTGATTGTTAATTCAAACCTTGCATTGATTCATTGTTTAAAATANAAAGCTTGTGAAGCTAACATTGCTTCTTAGCNCTGTCCCTAGAATTAGACGAAAGTTTAATATTAAAACGGGGTAAGCATTCATTCTACTGCGGAGTTATTAAACTTATAAATGTTTTATCAGGCGTCACAAAATAACCCAGCTCAGAAAATCGCTGCTCAGTTCGCTGCACAAGTAGCAGCCGCTGCTACTGACAGTCCAGGCCAACCACCTACAAATCAAGTAAGTTACAAAATTATTTATGAGGCTGGCTAAATCTGGTGAATGACGTTGTTAAAGTCTGCAAGGTTTCTATGATATTTAAACCGATATTGAAAGATTTGCGTTGTGTTGTAATTTTCATGAAGTTTTAGTGACATGTGGTATCGATGGAACTTTGACTTACATGTTAAGATTTTTCTCAAAACAGGTTTCCTGCGCGACATAAGTCTGTGCTTTTTATTTCATTATTAAGATGAGTTCCACCTCAAAGTAAGTTTTATTTTCGGAATAGTCCAAGAATCAAATAATGATCAAACTTATTCCCGTGGTCAAACTTTGGTTTGTTTTGTTTCTTTCTTCCTTGTATTTATGTGNAGTGTTTGTAAAGGAGAATATCAGTTCAACTAACGCCTTCTTTTACACNCAGCAAACGCAACCACGCAGTTCAAGCGGAGCAGATATTCATATTAATGATCTAAGCACACCCGAAGATCCCTCAAACAATCTATTTTCGTCAGGAAGACATTCTGAGTCATCTCCTTCACCTTCGAGAACTCAAACAGCCACACCCGTGCAACTTGTATGTCAATTCCTTCCAAATTATGAAACTGTCAATTTCTGTTAACCCTTCATTACAGAAATAGGAAGTTTTATGCAGTTTTACTGTTTGGTCATAACAATTGAATTTCCGTGTTCATCATTGCTTAAAAAAGTATTTTGCTTAAAAAGATCAGTACATTGCTTAAAAAGATCAGTGTTTCCCAAATTTTTTTTCAATAGTGCTCCCTCAACAACTTAATGACTATCAAANGCCCCCTTCGGCAAAANATAAAACACATGTACAGTGTTCATCATTTATTACAACAACATAATGTCGAACTCAGTGGCTCTTAATGTGACGGATGAGGCTGGGGTATCAGCTTGTTATCAGCTTGTCAATATCGGGTTTCATTTTTGTGAGAAACAATCTTAAATCTCCCGCTTAACTATATCAAGACGGTTTCTCTTATTTTCCAAAAGCGTTATCACTGCGCTGAAAGCACGCTCTACCACGTAAAAGCTGGAAAATGCAATAAAAAAAAGTTTGACCCGATCCCACACATGTGAGTATCTCTTTAATTTCGTTTTGCAGCCAAAGCGATTGATACGAAGTCCTGAATTTCGCTTTCAATTCAATATCACTTTGCAATGTTATACGTTCCTCCTCAATAATTCCATGCTCTGAAGTAATATTACCAAATGGGTCGATTATCCAGTCAGGGACTTCCAATTGAAATACATCCTGGAAGCGCACTTCCATGTCTGCTTGTAATTTCTGAAGATGTTTGCTGTGTACGTCTATATCAGCATTGCTTATAACACAGTCACTGTGAATATCAAGTTGTTGCAAGCTTGAAAATTGCAAAAATCTCGTCTGGCTAAATTTTTCTGATGTACTACGAGCTTGTTCTTGAACCCAGACATAGCAGACTTCACCTTGGTTAGGTTTACTTCGTTTCCTTGAAGGCTGAGTTCAATACATTAAATTTAGCAAATATGTCTGACAAGTAGGAAGTATCATTTCTGACAAGCATGACCTCTTGCGCAAAGTCAGAGTCACAACTTTGCAGAAATTCGCTGTGGATGTTGTGATTAGGCGATGCCAGCATTTCAGCCCTCCGTCCGTCTGTAGGTGCACATCGGTGATTTTAAAGTGAGCAAGTTCCAGCCATCATTGACGCAAGTCTATGTATTGAATTTAGTTTGTCTCGTTGGCTTTTTGCAAAAATTAGAAATCAAGGCCAGAAATTCAACCTTATTGTATTGCAGCGCATTTTCACAGTGTTGTCCTTGGGAACGGAATGCCAATGGCATGCATGGGACAGTCGACTTGAAATNTGCATATCATGCTTTATTGTTTGTTATTTTACGTCATATAGCAGGAATTTTNTGAAGTTGAATACCATTATTATATATTCACAACACATTAAGAAACAGACTTAGTCTTAGATGTTCAATGTCATGCAGAGTGACGCGANGACCCTGAAAATAAGGTTGTTTCGCCCTTTTCTGCCTGACAACTAAACAAACGATAAATTGTGTCATATAACATNGAGTATAAGNCCAGCTAAGAAAATACGATNAGAAGGCCAGTCAATGTAATGTCACTATCGGGAAAGGTGATGTTATAGAAGTCACGTTCCCACATGGTACATTTTGAAAGTCAGCATTTCTCTTTCGCTAATCATGGCATCTCATTTATTCAACATTCTTTGAAGTGTTCAGTGTTTTTTCTAAAAAGTAAACTTTTATTTGTTCATAAAATAAACCGCCTATAATTTTCACGGCTAGTAGAGGTTGTGAGCTTATGCTTTGGTGAAATGGACCTCAACGATTACTATCTGCACCAGTCCCGTCGCCACGGGGGGTTTTTTGAGGGTTTAGCCTCCCGAAACAAACCTCGAAGCCCCCCAAATTGAAGTATGAATTACTATAAATCGGTGGAGTTTTATCAAATCTGAATGTCAAGCTCCCTTGAACAAACGTAAAGCCCCCCTATTAAAAAGTTTCTGGCGACGGTTCTGATCTGCACGTGTTACGTGATCATGTGATGCTTTATTCAGTCATCTTCCCGCGGTATGCGGCCTGGACAGCAAAGAATGGACGGGTATGGTCGACACCCTCATCCTGGTCCTGGCAGGAATGTCAAAGTGATCAAGAAGGTTTCGATTCAACGCGAACCGGAGTTGAAACGAACAGAGAACGCATTGAAGCGGAGCAAAGTGGAAGCCGGTTTGACAACAGGTAAAACGGAAGAAGAAATGGAAACCGAGGTATGTTTTGCAAAGCTCATTCTTTTGCGAAGACGTTAGTTTACTTCTGTTTATAGCCTAAATATTTTAGCTTTTGAAACTGTTTGCGTTTTTCATTGATCAGAATTACTGATGCTTCCATATTGAGGAATTCGAAGCACTGAAGTAATGCGACCAAGACCAGTTTTATAGCTACGCCATGTCTCAAGAGCGTTCTCTGCACAAATTTCAAGCCAAAAAGCGAGAATATTTGCTATAATAAGAACAGTTCCAAGCTAAGCCCGGGATGCAGTCACTCCACCTGGTTCTTGGTCAACCTTTGGGTCTCTTTTCTGTGGGTGTAGCCAGCAGGACTTGACTTGCCAGTTTTTCTTGGGGCGTTCTGGACACATGGCCGAACCATCGTCGCTGGTATCTCTTAATTCGAAAGTAGTCGACATTCAGGACTTTACGAGTGCCACAGCTGTGCTTTTTGCCGCAAAGTGTCACACTGTTAAATCTTCACAAAATTCCCATCTTTTTCGCTTGTACTTGAGATAGTATTCTTTTAGTTATTACCCAAGGTTCATGACCATAGGTGAGGATCGGAACAAAGACTAAATTTAAAACCTGACAGCTTTGCGGTGTTTGAAAGCTCCCGTTTGGTCAGTACAGCGCCATATAAAGCTCACGCAGAACTCAGTTTGCTTGACCAATCTGTGTATCAATTTCCTCGTTCCGCCTTTCGTCACTCGTGAATACCCCCCAAGATACTTGCACTTCTCCACCTGCTGCAGGATATTTTCAGTGCTGTTATTCATTCTTGCTTGATCGCATGCAGCCAAGTTTTCATTTTAGACTTTTTCATCGCGAGTGCTGCGGACGTTCCCGCTTCTGCTTACCGCGAATGCAAGGAAGAGTAGACTTTGTTCTGAAGCAAGACCTTGCAGGCTACTTTCTTTGCTTAAATTGCACCTTTCTCCTCTTGGCCCCACGAGGGGGGCTATTATGCCATTATTCACCACACCGAGTAGTTCCCGTCCACATAACCGAGCAGATGAAGCTAAAGCTACTTTAAACGGCCGCCACTCCATCTCCTCGTCCACTGTGCATTCCGGGAGCTCCTGGAACAAGGACGATACGCTGCCTACAAAGGTTTTTATTACATCTTTGTCCATCAGGGCCTCACACTTTTTTTGGTGGGACCTCTTGGTCCTGCACGATTGTGTAGGCCCTTCTGGTTTTGCAAGACGTAGGCTAAGTTGCAGACCACCAGGTACTCATGGGTCGGCAGTTCTACACTCTTCTGACACGAACGTCCAACACTGAATGGAACAGGTCAGCTGAAACTATGCAGAAATCAATGCGTTGCGGTTGACCCAAGGAATCTATGCACCAGGTGTACTTTTACTCGTCTCTGTGTTGGAAACGTTTTCATGATGAATAGTGTGTTGTTACAACACAGTTGCAACAGGAGTCTTCCGTTATCAGTAACGTCAGCATCACCATGTCGGCTCATCATAGACGCAATTTGGAGGGGACACGGGGGACGTGTCCTCCCACTTTTTCAGATGTTGTGGATATAATATGCTGTGTCCCCCACTTTTTTCTCTTTAGGTTTTGTAATTGAAAAGATTTAAAAAATAAAAGTGATATTTGTTTATTTTTGTGTGAAGAGATTTTCATGTTAGATGGTAGGCCCAGTACCGGATTAAGGTAGCGCTGGGCCTGTAGCATTTGAAGAGCGCGGGGCCCTAAGTTTGAAAAACACCTCAACACCTGCTAAATCATAAAGTGTGTGGGCAAGGCATTCGTGTTTCTACAGCTTTACTCTCTGCATGCTCTCTCCAGTTCGCATCGTAACATGACAGTCTGAGTGTGTCGTGCTGACCGGCTGCAGGGATGCCAACTTCACTAAAAAAGCCAGACCTTGTCCCAAAAAAGTCAGATAGCAGTTTTAAGACGTAGTCATATACACATGAAACATGTAAAACCAAACACAAAATAGACATTAAAACTCCTCAGAAACATCAATATAATACAATTCCAATCTTTAGAAGCATTTTTTACCCATGATTACACTGTCGTATATTTGTTTCTTATCAATAATATCGATCGTTTTACGGCAACAGTAAAATCATTGCTATATTCTTTACACCATGCATGGCCATACACTCTCGTCAGAAGAGATTTGTAATGAATATGCAGCTCAGGCAATGTTTTGCCAGAGCCAAGTCTTTCAGACTAAAAAAAACAGATCTTGTCTGGCTTTTTTTGATATCCAAAAAAGCCAGAATCTCAAAATCTGGCTTGAAAAAAGCCAAATTGACAGCCCTGACCGGCGGACCTCAATCTTATGTCTTTTGTTACGAACTGTACAAAAAGAATCAAACAAGAATTTCTGGACGCAGACAGCGTTCAATTGAAAAACTTCGCTAACTACTTGTGGCAAATTTAGCAAAATACTGACTTCATAGACTGAAAACAATCTTATATTGTAATAAATAAAATTTAATACAAAAGACCGCGGGGCCCTCAAGAGCGTGGGGCCAGTAGCAATTGCTACATCTGCTACTATTGTTAATCCGGCACTGGGTAGGCCACACATAGCCAAGTTGATATTGAAACAGAGTTTGTTTTGGTATCACTGGATTCTGTTAGTTTATAAATTTAAGCTTCGATAAAATGATTTTTAGCATTTTTTAAGTTTTTAGAGACCACGAAAGATGGTTAACTGCTTCTGTCGGACATTTTACCCTGTGTGGTATACTGTTAGAGAGTTTATTTTCTTGAAACAGTGAGAGTTTTACAGCTGCACATGTGAGAGACCACAGTACAGCCATGATTTGTTTCGTGCAGAAATGTAATTGGCTTTGCTGTAACGTTGGTTTTCATGTACCCAGAAACAGACAGCATAATGATGCTAGTGTGTATGTTTGAAAGTTACATTTTCAAGCAAATCTCTGCGAAGCTTTTGCCGAAGCGCAAGTTGCTCAAAAATCCTGAATGATAAAAAATATTTCAATACAGTGAAAATTTTCAGGGCAACTCTGGTTTTTAGGGCAAACGCAAGTTGCTCAAAAATCCTGAATGTAAAAAGCATGTTCAATACAGTGAAGAATTTCAGGGGAAAGTTGTTTTTCAAGGGAAGCGCAAGTTGCTCAAAAATCCTGAATGTAAAAAGTGTATTCAATACTGTGAAAAATTTCAGGGCAAACTCTGTTTTTCAGGGCAAGCGCAAGTTGCTCAAAAATCCTGAATGATAAAAAATATTTCCAATACAGTGAAAATTTTCAGGTCAACTCTGGTTTTAAGGGCAAGCGCAAGTTGCTCAAAAATCCTGAACNGTGAAAAAATTTTCAATACAGTGTATTCAGTGCATATTCACTTCGGGGTGATCCGTGTTATTTGGCGAATTGACATTACAGACGAAGCCGTTACAAAAGAATTCAACTGTACAGACCAGATTTACAAGAGGTTTCANGCCCCATTCGGATTAAACTAAAAAAGTTAGTTTCAGGGGAAATTGTTCATTTTTTTGGCGTATTGTTATTTTCAGGGCAAATTTTTTCCGCCCCGCAGGGATATACCTTCCCTTACACCTGTGACTACAGCACTATGTCCAGCAACAAATTTTAGTTAAATTTGTAAATCATCTGCAAGGATAAAGCAAAGCGTGATTAATGTTGTTTTCAAAACACCTTTAGCAACAAGATTGGGAATCTGTATTTATAAAACTTCACTTCTGCATCGACCCGATGACTATATTTGTTTCACACCAAGCTGTCCCCCCACATTTTACAACAAAATTGTGACCATGCGGCAAATCACACCCTTCCATTCCCCGGCATCGTTCCTAACGTGTGCATTGGATCGTGGATTCGTTATTTTTAACCCTTCGCAGGGCATCTTTAATTTCTTCATGAATTCCGGANACAGTTCACTTGAATTTGGGGAGTGTACCTGCATCAAGCACAGGGGGATGTGTGACAACTTCAACCTCAACATGCACACCTTTCCTTGTAGCGGTATCGATTCATCAACACAGTTTGTCAGCTGAGGGCTTACAACTATCCCACTCCAGCCTGGGCAAGCTGTGCTAGCTCAATGCCGGAGTAATAGAGTTTCCACCCATCGTCAAACTCAACAGTGGTAGAATCAAGATGCTTTTGTCGAAGAGATGCCAACAACATCCAGAGAAAATCGTTTGGCTTCGTCGACCAGTTCGTGCTCTTTCCCCCTAAGCGAAGTGATGTCCCAGTTTCCAATTACTAACTTATGGAAAGATTACTCTTCGCATGTGGTTTTCAAGGTTCCCAGAGTAGAAGCACTCTGCGCTGTCCCCATTCGCCTCTCCAGATGCGTAGCGGGCGCACAGTGGGACCTCCAGTTGGGTATGGCTGTTGGGGGAGACGGCCACGTGTTTTTCTCACGGACCTCTCTGTCTCAAAGCCCGAGTGCGGTCCTTTGTCACGCGCGCAGAGGCCGATGTGCGATGGGTTTGATTGTTTTGTCAGNCCCTGTGGAGATGAGACTGCGCCACATGGAGCGCTCCTCTGCTAAAGCTTCGCAAGGGTTGACATTGATGGAGAAATACTTCAGTGAGGCTTGGTGTCTTTGATACGCTTTTTCTGGCCACCTACCGAACGTCTACCATGGACAAGTTCTCCATAAAGAAGTTGCTTTGGGATGCAGTTTTTGGCATCCGGTGAACGTTGTTACGGTCGATCAATTACTCACCCGCTCAAACCTCGGCGCTTAAAATGTTAATCAAGCGCATTCCTTGGAATGCCGGGAGCGGAGCATCGTCGCCCCGTTCGTTTGCTCGCAACGACACGTTCAGTTCTTTGTTCGCCGTGTTAGAGTTAGGTGGCCGTTGTGCTACTTTGTTAAGTTGAAATAACAGTGATCATTGCAGTGAGGGAATGAACCCGACTGTCAGAGTATCAGCTTAGCTTGTGTTAAACTGTCTCGTTTGTTGTATTTGCTGCGGCATCTATGTGCTTGCCAGGGATAACTATTGTTGCTATATCTGCACAGGTGAATTAGCGTTGAACTCCCTGGTGCCGTGAATTTTTGTAAAACACATTACGACCTTCTCTCTAGATACGCCACGATATTGCATGACGCCCTCGCAAGTGTAATTTGGCTTTCTGTATCACTGTTACGTGATCATCGTGGATCTTTTCCTGCAATTGTATGCTGCGAAGAGTTGAATGACCGCTAGTACAAATGCACCGTACTGGGTTGTTGCATTGAGAGTAGGTTGCGTGCTTTCACAAGTCATAGCAGCCAGCGGAGACTTATCTTTAAGTTGAGCCTTACACCTGAATATAAGTTTACAAACAACGGTTTGTCACTAACAAACGTGGCCTGCCCACCTGATTTGTGTCGGAAAAGGTCGGAGTCGGACATTTTACCTCTGACTCCGCAACCCTGTCCAGAAGCATACGTTAACATGGCAGAGAACATCATGCTGAACAGAGTAGGTGCCAGGACACATCCCTGTTTGACACCGCTTGTAACTGGAAATGCTTCTGAGCCTGAACCATCATCCAGGACGTTGGCCATCATGCCATCGTGAAATTGTCTCACGACAGAGATGAAGATCTTCAGACATCCCAACTTGACCATGATCTTCCACAGTCCCTCCCTACTGACAGAGTCAAAAAGGCTTTTAGTGAAATCGACAAAACCGGTGCGGAGATCTTGTGTTATTTCATGCATTTTTATTGAAGCTGGCTTCCTGCGAAAATCATTTCCGTTGCTCCATGGCCCTGGCGAAATCCACACTGATTTTCAGGGAGAAGGCCCTGCTCGACGTGGTTCAATAGATGGTTCAGAAGCACACGAACCAAAATTTTGCCAGCAATCAACAGGATGGAGATTCCGCGATGTTTGTCGCACGATTGCCCTAGCGTTTGTAGATTTGTACTATTGAAATACTATTAAAACATTTTTAAAATCTTGAGGAAGTATCACTGATTTCCGCATTGACTGCAAGGAGTCAGTGAAACGAGTAGCAAGAACCGCGACCCGATATCATGGTAGTAGCTGCCCAAACGCACCGTTGGACTGACCGGTCACATTTGCACAGTAAACCTTCGCGATATCAGGGGGTACCAAGAGATGGCGCAGGTACAGGCACATTTGTGTATGGTAGACCTTGCATCGAGTCTACTGCTGGTGCAGTCATGCGGCAATCACTACACCTGAAAAGTAGAGGTATGTCCTCCGCTATCACTATTGCTGCTGCTCTCAGACGCCTGAAGCCAGGAAAGTCTCCGAGATTGGATTCCATCTTCCCGGTGTTTATACTCCACGCCGGGTCGGGTCTCAAATCTTGGTTTTGCGATTTCCTCACTTCCTGCATGCGCCAACTCAATATTCCAAAGATCAGGAGAAGAGCACTAGTAGTTGCTTTCCCTAAGCCAGAAAAGCCATTGGGGGACCCAAAGAGCTATCGTCGTATATCTCTGCAGTGTGTCCCCTTACAAATCCTCGAGAGACTCATCTCCGCTCGTGTCGAACCAATCATCGACCCACTGCTCCCACAGGAGCAGGCGGGCTTTCGACACGGGAGTTCGGCCGTAGACCAGGCTGACACAGGACATCGAGATTGGTTGGATTGCTTCTTGCATAAGGTTTCTGGCAATTTTCCATTCGTTTCCCACTAAATTGCCAAGCGGCGGGCCAGCGTAAGGGTAAATTTACCGATTATGATACTATGTTGTAAGGATTGGTTTCTAATGATGAAGTTTTCATACGAAAATGACTCTGATACTTTTGGAATTAAAGCAAAATCTTTTTACGCAAAGATTTAACTTAAACAATGATGTACATTATACACACATCTGTCACACAGAACTGTACTTATACACAATATACAATTCGGGTTAGTTTGACACTAAAAGCCAGTTGATGTTTAGTTCAAGCTTAAGTATTTTACATAGAAATTTTGAATTCCATAATTGCAAAGTCTTCGCTTTCCAATCAATTCACTGAGATCAAGTGTTATGTGACTGTTCAATGTCGGTTCGGTTCGGCTTCCTGTCCTTTTTCTTGATGACTCGATCTTTTCTTGTGTCTCGAAATTCAGGTTGATACCGGAGTCTAAAATTCGATAATGTTGTTGAGTTATTTCGAACCCAGCACAAGATGGAAACCACATGCAACGTTTGTTGTTAGGAGTGATGTAAAAATGGTTTAGACAAGTTTTAACGATGCAGCTTTTCCTTCTGAGGTCGTAGAAAATTAGTAATAGATTTTAGTAGAAAATTCTTTTGGTCAGATTTGTTGAATTGGTCCGATCGACACGACCAAAAAGTGGTTCAGGTAGTAGAGATGAAAAGCAGACAGTCATTGTAGACATTGACGTACATCAGACAGTCTTTTTGCGAAAAATATACATAAAAATGTCCCACTGAGTTGTATTCGCTGCAGCGACAACTTAGAGCTCTTCGCTTAGAGATGCCCCCACAACCCGTAGTATCGTAATATATAAGCAATGTAGCGAGGTCATTGCTGACAAATTGAAAAGGTTTGTTGTTAAGACCTTAAGGTTCCAGCCATCCTGAAGGCCACCGAGTTGTTTTGTCTTTTTTTCTGCAGTGTAGTGCAGTATAAGGGAACGTCAACTGAAGCCAGAAATTACGCAACAGTTTTAGAAAATACGTTTTAGAGGATAGGATGTTGTTTATTATCCATAGCAAATGGAGTTGCTAATATTATGAACACCGCGCAATGAACTAGGAAGCACTGGATGACGACAGCTAAATATGAAAGTGAGCTTGAATAAAACATTTTATTATGTGGAGCTTTCCATCACATGGGAGCCGTTGAATGATAATTATTTTGTGTGCTACACGGGGACAAAAATTGTTTTTTTGTGTGTTACACGCAGTGGTGATTCCAGAATAAAAAAAGTGGGGGGAAGGGGCACTGCAGGGCCAAGAAAAAATGGGGGGGCAACGTAAATGTCTATCTTGCATGGTGATTTTTCGTTGATTTGAAGATTAAGTTGCTATGATTAACCCTGTCAAACCGAATATAGGCTTGTGAATATCGTTAAATACAGGGTGACACAAAAAAAACGGTCATCACCTAAACTTGAATAACTCTTGAAACAACTAATCAATTCTTTTGATTTTTCAGATTTACTAAGTAGAATTAATGTTCTAAGAGTCTACCAAATTTGACTTTCGAGATGCCATGGACTACTGAGCAAAAGATATTTATAGTTGAGGCATATTTTCAGCAGAAGTCTATCCACGCAGCTCAATTGCAATTCAAAGAACGGTTCAGATATCTTGAATTTCCTGTCCACTCGATGATCTACAGATGGGTCTACAGATGGGTCAACACACTCTGGACGACCGAAATCAAGGACACCACACAACGTTGCTGCTGTCAGAGACTCAGCTGTCCACAGCCCAAGCAAGTCTGTGCGTCGGCGAAGTCAGGAGCTTGGAATCAACCGGGAGTTGCGACATGTCCAGGTGCTTGAGAAGTTCTGGACAGCACTTGGTCGACGGAGAGGGGTCGTCAGGGTCCTCCAGTGGTTCCAGCAGGATAGTGCCACCCCCTACTCCTCAAACGAATCATTCGCATGGCTACAGCAGCGTTTCACTGACCGACTGACCAGCCGCAGGTGTGACCCGCAGTGGTCGCCGCATTCACCGGACTTGAACCCCCCAGATTTTTATCTGTGAGGATATCTTTAAGAAAGGGTGTATGGCAACAACCCCCAGACTATCCCTGACCTGAAGGCAGCAATCACAGCAGCAATAAGAGCGATCCCAAGGGAGGAATGCGGGAGGGTCA
>JGI24159J19872_10004665_pt1 | contig 17527 bp, 16 predicted proteins | sample Ectturendosymbi4_FD_19872 | JGI IMG/M metagenome (IMG submission 19872) | reverse complement strand
CTGTGGGGATACCTTAAGGACAGGGTGTATGGCAACAAACCCCAGACTATCCCTGACCTGAAGGCAGCAATCACAGCAGCAATAAGAGCGATCCCAATGGAGGAATGCGGGAGGGTCATCAAGAACTTTGCCCGCCGGATCCAAATGTGCCTGCAGCGCCGGGGAGCTCATTTGGAGCACACTTTGAGCGCCAATGAAACAGAGTTTTTGTAGTACAGACTTGAAACTTTGGCGATGTCTGCTACACAGGCTTGACCTAATGTAGCTGAAGTTTTGTGTCAATCTAAATAAAATTTGGAAGTTATTCGATTTTTGGTGATAACCGCTTTTGTGTTACCCTGTATGTTGTAGCATTTTATGTAAACCTGACGTCCTGTCCTTGTTTGATCTTGGCTGCGCAAATTACGTACAAACCGAAACTACGTCGTGCTTGCCGTTTACTGTACAAATTCATAAAAATAAATGTAATGTGGCCGGCAACAGCAAAAAGGTAGGTGTACAAAGGGTAAAGTGTTTTATGAACGTCCATTTGCATTGCATCGTCAGCAACCTGGAAAGGATAAGCAATATGTCGACGTTGCCCCCCTTGGAAAAATTTCTGCGGACGCCCATGAACAACCCCACCTGCGCTGGTTTCACGATTAATTACCAAAAAATGCTCATACATGCCACGTTTAAGACCACGGGGCATGGCACGTATGGCTAAACAACGGGATAAGGAAAAGCAGAGATCATGAGTATTCTTCAGCTACAAGTATTATTTTGCCCCCATTTTAGACTTTTAACTTCGCTGAAGGAGCTGTCCTGTAAAATTCACTACCGAAGTCATTATAATTTGAGTTCTGCGTATAATTTCAAATCATTTATTTTCTAAATGAAGTACCGGTTTCAGGCACTGATATTCAAAACACCTGCTTCTTGCCCTCCTCGAACAAATTAGCTGTGAAATACCGGCCACCGTGCTTCTGTCAAGTGGTGACTTCAGTCACGTGATCACTGCCAGCTACTGCGCAACCGCCTGTCAGGTCAAACGCTCTCGCTTCTCATTTCTGACACGCAGACAGCCATGGCTTTAGCGAGCACACCTTCGTTCGTTGTAAATTGTCTAGTTTTTTGTATTTGTCACCGTTCGAGGCCAAAACGACGGGTCACAGTACAAGGACAAAGATAGGAACAAAAAACTGTCGCAGCCGCGTTCTTAGCAGGAAAGTCAGGGCCGGATTTATCCGGCGCGCATCAGCAAACGGAATGTTTGAAGCGCGTCAGTGACTAGTTCGTTTTGTAGTGATTAGAAAACAGTTTCCAGTTAAAATGAAAAAATGATTTCTGCAGAGTCTACGCTCACATCGACGTCTTGTAAAGAAGGGTAGTTTCACGTCGTACACCAAATAATAAATATTTATTTTTGCATCAAACGGGGCCATTTTCGCTACGCATGCTGGTCGTTACGAGCTTTACCTCGTCACGTGATTACGTAACAACGAGCTGCATGTCATCAGCAGCGAAAACAACAAGGAAAGGTATAAACGGTTTTGTCAACTCCTGTTGAACCGCAAACTAGCCACACCTTTTCGGTTGGTTATCAAACGAAACCTGTAAGCAAGTCACGTGATTTTGACACTAACCCTATACAGCCAACCAGCAAAGCCAGGGCCGCGGTCCGTCACCATCAAAAGCGTTGTTCAAAATTTCTTCTCAGGAAAACATCACAACGCTGTGACATGACTTGTCTGCGTCTACAGTTGGTCAAGCAGCTTTCCACGGCGCAAGGCGCGGCATTCACCTAAATATCATCACAGAAATACTAACGGGCGGGCGGGTGGCCAGCGGCGCAGGGGCACAAACGGAACATTCTTGTCGTCGAGGGGTGGTCAGCGGGTCAAGTAAGGGCGCCAACAGTTGCACAGAAGTGGAAGAGAGTCTGAGAAAACGTTCAGAACGCAAAAACGCAACTGCAAAACCAGCACAGAATGATGTGCAAGGGAGACTCCGAGTCCAAGGCCACCGACCGACAGCTGGAATTAAAGTCAATTTCCAAAACATCATAGGCTTCGCGGGCAAGGCGCAATGACGTCATAGCTCCTGCTTCGAGCCTTCGCTTTGTGACGTGGACGCGTCGTTCGTTTCCGTCGTTGATTCGTCGGATGCTGTCGGCGCTTCAGGTTGTGGTTCAGAGTCTGTCTCGTCAATGGCGCTTTTCGTGGCTTGCTCTGCGTCATTAAACCCCCTAGTTACGTCACAGCGCCACTGAATGCCACAAATCCAGTTGCGATTGATAACTTGCCACAAGTAAATGCTTGCAGAATACTTCGCGTTTTGCATTTGCTATTTTTGCAGCGAAAGAAGACTTTTCAGACCTTGAACAAAGCAACAGAGCTAGTCAGCGTAACAGCAAGGTTGAAAAATATTTGTTAAACAGAAATGACGATTTCTTAATGAAGCTGATTTTGAGGAAAAGTGGCTGGCTAATTTCTGGTGAAAAGCACCGATTTCGACCAATTTCAATCAACTTTGCACCCGCAAACGGTCAGGTGCCAACATTTGCCATAACAACAGACCTGGCGATTCGTTTTTAGAAGCATCTTCGCGCGCGTCATCTGTTGGGGGTGCAGCGTTGTTCTCTACGGGGGGTTCAGGTTGTTGCAGAGGTTCATCGGTGGTCGTCGCGTTTCCCTCTTTCGTCTCTATCGTTTTCTCAGCTGCAGCGATTTAACAAAAGTTAGCACGTCATGAACCAGGGAAAATTGCACTTACACGATCAGGGAAGCAAAAACACAGCAGTTGCGGGCAATTTTGGTTCTGGCCAAACACCTATTTGATTTTGAGACCTACCGTTGACGCTTTCAATTAGTTTTCGCAAACATATCCACATCTGGTCACTAATTAACATTAACTCCGCGATATCTCACTTTCGTTGGAAGACTTCGTTCCGTTCGTGCTCGGTTCTTCCTTGGGTTTGAGAGGTTTGGCAGTTTTGGCTTTATTGAGGAGGTATTGGACCTGGAAGCGAAAAGCCGCTTTTAAAATATTGAGCAACGTTTCCACATATTTCATAAAAAACACAATGTACTTTGACCATTTTTACACAGAAACTACTGACGAAAGCAACATCGAGGCTGCAAATCAAATTCAAGTGAAACCCGCGCTTTTTTGGGTTTGCAGTGCGGCCGGGGTACGTTTATAAAGCTATTTTTTTTTACAGTAAAATGTGTCCTTTCAAGTAAAAAAAAAAATTTCCGTAGCAGTTTTACGCTGTATTCAAGGAATCTGTGCGAAAACACAAAACGCATTTAATAACCAACATGAGGCAACACTTGACCACTTCTAGGCTGTTAGCAATGCAGAAGCTGTGTCTTTTCGCTCACCTCGCGATTAAGGTCGTAGATCTTTCGCTTTATATCATCCGGTTTCAGAACCGGATCTTCGTATGGCTTCAGTGCACTCTCCTGCTTAACGGTTTCGTTTTTCCACTCCTGGAAAGCAAAGAGACCTTTGATTAACACCGCAACGAACATGGCATGGGGACCGGACTGACTCGTTACAGAACACAGTAGGTTTCAATCGAGATTTCAAACTGCAGGTTCCCCTGACATTTTTGCGAAAAGAACTGTGAGTATGGAAAGCTGTTACGGGTTAAATTAAAACGAACTCAATATAATCAAAAAAATTATTTTTTTCGAAAAAAAAACAACTATACAGTTCTTTCTCTTCGCAAAACCCGACATCCAACTCAAGCATAGACAAACGCAGTTCCTACGCAAGCAGAAAGAAAGCGTCAAGCCGTACGCGGAATAAAAATATACCTTGCAAGGCACAGCAACGTCATTATTTTTAAAGTGTCTCCTGCCTCCATAATGCAATCAATGAGCAAAATCTCGTCATGTCTGTTTCCGAATGTTAGAAAAGCTCAAAACATGGCCGCAATTTCCCGCGGAATTTGGAGCGTTCCATTTTTTTTTGAAAAAAAAACAACAGCATATATCAACTTGCAATGTTTGCTAAATGTTCCAGCGAAAATGTTTAAAAACCTTTCCGTTGTGAGACGAGTAACATTATTTCAAGGAGCTAAATCCGAATTTCTCTTTGGTGAAGTTCACAACTACAACACGTGAGGCTAAAAAAAACGCAATTTTCTAAAACTCAGGCAAGCGGATACTTACAATCGTTGAGTTGAGCAAATCGCTCAAGGTTTTAATTTCGACGGGAGTGTATATCTGAAGCTCGTCGCCCAGCCTCAAAATCGCTTGCTCGAAGTGTCGCGTGTAGTTGAACAGGTCCTCCAGGTCCTGAGCAGCCAAGAAGCGTGTCCAAGGTCACAGGGTCACGAAAAAAATGACGCTGATTCATAATTGGCGTGATAACAACAAAGCGAAACGAAGAAGGCAACGAAAAAATTGAGCGAGTATTTATAAATGCGGAGGCCAAACATTCCTCCAAAGTTTGTGTCGGATGCTCGTAAAATCAGGTGGTATCGTCTGACAGCAGTGGTGGTCACCGACTGAGCAAAGTTTATCGTAATTCGACTTCCTCCTGCAGTGTGCACTGACCTGCATTGCGGGCGCAGCATCCCTCCGCACCTTGACGCGAGTCAGCCATGCTTTGGTGATTTCTTTCAGTGACTTGCGTTTCTCGTCGTAAACCTGAAAAGACATTATTACGTAACATACAGTTGCTTTGTCATTCGACAATGCCTGGTAGCCATTTGCACTTCGAATAAAGCGTTTATATAAAACCGCCACTACTAACTACACAGCAAGCAAAACCTTTCTTCTGCAAAAACGCAAGGAAGTTCATCTGAGCGTTTGAGATCCAACTGTTTACTGCGAGGAAAATTATGTTTTAGCGCCAGGAACAACGGCAAAGGAGTTAGTACTTTCATCGAATTGGCAAATGACAACTTTGCTGAACGAAAAAGACGTATATAAGAAATCCTATTCGAATAAGAGATCATGGTGCAAACCCAGTAGGGGAAATGCAAACTGCCAAAAAACACAAGTCTTATTCTTTGCTGACAAATGATTTTTTTCGATAGAACTATGCAAAATAATCCCTGAATTCACTCAGGTTTGCAACAGATTTCCTGTTATAACTGATATTACGTTTTGGATGCCAACGATCGTGCCTTGATGGTGGGGGTTGGACGCCCTGTACGAGGATGGTCAGGAAATTGTTAAATAGCGGCATCGATTGTGAAACCAACCTCTGCACCGGGCTCCCCCTCCAAATCAAACATCCAATCAGAAGCCTCGTCCAACGCAGCCGGGATTTTTTCCTTCTCCTCCTCCGTCATAGCCTCCTCGTATCCTTCCTAAAAAACAGTAACACAGTGTGAAGAAGTCTAAAAAATAACAGAACGCGCCTCGTATTCGCTGATCGACAGTGTTGTGGAATCGATCGATGATGTTGAAGGTTACACTTTTCCTCAAAAGCAGGAGACTTTCATGTATTTTGCGAAACGAGTGGAGTTCCTGGAAGCAAGTCTGCCAGAAGTCATCTTGTAACTCAGGAGGTATAAGAAATGAGGTGACCAGATTGCTACACATCAGGGTTCCCACACAATTTCAATATAAATTTCCAGACTTAACTTTTCCATAACGTTAACATCGTGTAACACGATGAACATATCAGCCTTATCAAAAGTATCAGAATAAAATATTGTTCAGAATGCATGTCAAAAGATCATGTCTGGAAAATGGCCAAACTTTTTTTCAGACTTTGTGGGAACCTTGACACACACCAACACTATTACATGTTACGCTCTCTTTCTTAGAACGTTGGAAGTATCATCTGCCCAATCCATGGAGCACGTAGTATTTCACGCACATTACTGCGTCGTTTTATTCAATGTGAAACGAGCAGTTATGATTCAGTCAGATGCGTACGCTGGATCACTATGGAGGTTATGATATTCCGGACAAACGTTTACTATTGAAGTGTCTCATATTCGAATAGACTTAGACATAAAACAAAAACTTTGTGTTTACGTGATAGAATAAGCTACAGAATTATTCAGTTTTCGCAGTTTGATGATTTATAACCGCTCAATATCAGACTACTTTTCTTATTGATGCAGTGAAGAACAGTCTAAGACCAGAGTCCCGTCCTTTACCTGATAGAGCTTGTCTCTCTTGTCGTATATGTAAGATTCGAGTTTGTTCATGGCAGTCTCCCGGGCCAGCTTGAAAGCGTCTTTTTCAGCAAGTTCTTTCAGCCTGAAGGTAGCAACCGCAAGAACATTAACGTTTGTCGAGAAAAATGATCCTAAACACATCCAAAAGCTTATCAATGGAGAATACTAGCACTGTACACAGAAGCCACACTACCCGCTGGAAACCAGGGCTGTGGAGCCGGAGCCTGAAATCTGGTTCCTGATTTAACAAACATTGTTTGCTGGGCAAGCGAGTTGTACAAATATTACAACGTTTTTTGTTCTCAATGGACAAGTCGTTCTGGAGCCGTAGCCAAAAAATTTTGATGCCCGGAGCTGGAGCCCGAAATTTGAGTTCCGGTTCCACAGCCCTGCTGGAAACATTTCTTCCATTAGCACGGCTGCAGCACAAAATCTAAACCGCTCTCACATTTAAAGTCTACCATACGCAAGTGACTTGAAAGGTGGTTCGTACTTATTTTCCGAACGTTTTAGATGTTCTTCCGACGGCGTCACATGATCGAATGTCGAGACGGCCATTTCCAGCGGATATGACGTTTTCACTTTCGTCAATTTGGTGACAGTTTTCGTTTCTGCGAATGACACGGTCGGAGATTCAGTTCGACAAACAACAACCACTATCACTGGACGTTGTAAAGAGCAAGCGACCAAGGTTTAGATGTGACACTCAGCCGAGGAAAGGACACCAACACCCGCCAGATTTTGTGGCGTCTGAGAAGCTGCTGTGTTGTTGGAACACAGATCATTTCTGAAGCAGACAATATGTGTGTTTTTGGAACACATATCATTTCTGAAGCAGACAATACATGTGTTGTTGGAACACAGAACATTTCTGAAGCAGACAATATATGTGTTGTTGGAACACAGAGCATTTCTGAAGCAGACAATATGTGTGTTGTTGGAACACAGAGCATTTCTGAAGCAGACAATATGTGTGTTGCAAACAGAGTAGGTTTTTAAAAGTTGTATCACTTTGGTCTCAGCTGACTCCGTAGATCAGTCAGTGTTATCAACCTTTTCGACACTGAGAACTACTTCTTGGTCAGCAAATAATGCAAGGGGATGCCAGTTTGATACACACTTCTGAAATTGCTCTATTTACCTCTAACTACCTTATCATTAATAAAATGAATCATATTTATCTATGCGAAGAACTGATCATGTTATGATATTTTAAGAACAGGCCTGCGGACACCATGTTGGTGACCTCTGCGACGTGGAACCTGCTGAGAAATACAGCCATGTCCCACTATACTTGCATCACATTATAGCCCTTGCATAACGTATAGTACGCCTGTTGTGCACACAAGTGTCACCGTTTCACATCTAAGGCTAAGCGGAAGCAGCGCTGAAGTTAAATGCGGAACACAAAAATATTTACTCGGAATGAGTTCGGACAAATTATCTTCTTTCGTCACTCGATTAAGTTCAACTGTGTGAACACTAACAGCACTGCTTGCTTCACCTTTAATCAAAGACCAACCGGCAAACAAGTTTCAATGAGACTTCAAATCGGACGCTGGGCCGAAAAAACATGTTGCCACGGAAACTACTCGGGTCTTTACATTAGATGAGTTGGTTTCAAAACTGTGTCAACATCGCCCCAAGAACTGACCATTCGCAGATTTCTGCTCAGCTTTCTCGTTGGTCTCAGATGAAGTGCTTCCCGTTTTCTTTTCCGCTTCCTTAGCGTCAGCTTTGCTATCTTCCGTCTTCGCCTGTTCCGATTTTTCAGCTTTCCCTGCACAAACCAGAACGAACTATAAGTGCTTCACATGTAAGTGCAGCTATTTTTCAAGCAGTAAGTGGAAGGGCAACTCGCGCTTTGACATTAATTCTACACGACGCACATCTTCTATACCCGCCGTGATGTAACTGCTGAAAATAAAGAGGAACAAAAAAATCAGTGCGTGACACTTGAAAAAAAACAATTGAAGCACTTAAATTAACGCAAACAACGAAAAAGAAAAAAATTACCAGCTGTTTGCGTGCTGTTGTCTTCGTCACCACCCCCAAACAAACTAGAGAAGCCATCTTTAATTTCTAGAAAGAAATGAAGTTCATTTCCTTCGACGACAAGAGTTTTCTGGTTACCGCCAACACCACCACCGCAATGTTAATCAAACATTGGCCAGACCAGTTAAAACCGCGAATGCGATCCGTATGTTCCAAACCAGCGGTCGAAAATTTGTTCGTGCAGGGACCAGTCTTAAGCGAAAAACGAATCCAATTCGAGTTAAAAAGAAAACGTCATATTGGCTGGGGGAGTGTACTCCACTCCACAACAGAAGCACAGAATTCTTTTTTTACTACACAGTGTTCATCTGACCCACCCGGGACCGATCCTCGACCGCTGCTTTGAATATGACACAAGTAGAAGCTACGTCTTGCAACACTGAACGTACATTAACTGCAAATGAATAGCCATCCATGTAAATCGAAAAGAAAAAATGGTGCCCGAATCTACTTTGCGATCGCCAACACCAAGACAACGCTACTTAGAAATGATATTTTGGCACCAAGCGATGGCTACACAGTAGTAGCCACCATTGTCAGGTTGAGGTTTAAAACATGCAACTAACTCTGCAAGGTCGACTCTTCGTCCTCGGTCGTGCTGCTGCTGCTGGTCACGTTCTCCTCGACCGTTTTGTTGATTTCATAAACTGATTCAACCTGAACAGCAATTATAAACGTGTGACGTTTCACATGCAAAGCAACTTGCACTTATATGCAGCAAACAACTGCTGCAATCGCTTATTGCAGTTATCTTTGCAACAGCGACCCAGCCACGATGTGTTCTTTCTCACAATCGCAATCAGGCGTGACTCGAATTACTCTGACCACGGAAATCTTTGCCATGCGGAACCAGGAGTTGGAATTATATGCTATTGGCCTGTGTCCATTGTTCACAAGCGCATCTTTAACAGTGAATGGACAAGACACCAAAATTAAACTTAGTTTCTTCTGACGCATCATCATGTGATGTTTTCAGGACTTTACTATAAATTACGGTTCCGCCTAACCATCATTAGTAAATATTTTCGGTTCACGTATGCAACGCCGAACTCTACTAGTCGGCACAGCAAGCCTCTCCAGGGCGGCAACCAGCTGATATTTTCGGGGAGGAGGGGCAAAATGATTGTATCTTGTTGTTGCACTTAACAACTAAACATGATTTTGAAATTCCGGAGGGGGGGATTGCCCGATTGACCAACCGCTGGGTCTCTGAGAGAAAACGTGAACCTTTCCAAAGAATATGGAGTTCACATTGTTTTTGTGCGTAATTGCTACTGCTTCATCGTAGTTGTCTGCAGTCGAATTACAAGCGGTAAACGCACAGTCGCAGTTTCGTAATTAATTTGTCATTGCAGTTACGATTGTAGTTGCGCGTTTCAGTTGACTCCACATACGCTATAGTTGCTTGCACCGTGTGTTTTCTCATTTCGTTTCTGTTGTTTTATAAACCGCACTCGATAATCGAAAGATTCGCTGATAATGTGCCTGCTGTGGCTAATCTTTCCAATGATTTCGGCCACGTGGCCAATCACGGGCTTGGTGTCAACAAGCGGCCACCGGGATAAATGTGGCGGAACGAAAAATTCAAAATCATCTGCTCTCCCGGATGTTTTCTGATAAGTTTTTCAAAGTTCTAACTAGAATGAAGCTTCACTAAAACCAGGTTTCTTTTACATCGGTGGCAGAGGCAGAAAAATAAGCCAACGCACGCTTTCCAAATTCAGTATTCCGCTTTCGTCCATGCGGAAGTGGGCTTTCACTCCCTTCGATTCGGCGTTTTCGTCATTTCCATATTTCGCATGAGCGTCGGCCACGTCTTTGATTTCGATTTCGGAAAGCTGTTGATTTCCGAAAATTCTGATAAAAGAAACACATCCTTTGTAAAACAACACAAAAAGAACAGTAAGAAAGAATAAAAACAAGCAGTTTTGTCTTTTCATCGTTGATTCTCAATGTCTTTTTACGTGGCGTTCTTCAGAGAAACTAAACTTTTTCTAAAAAAAGAGCCACGTAAAAAACTATACGAAATTATTTAAAAAAACGTATATTGTCGAAATAAGCCCAGTGGCCAAGCGTTTTCAACGTATTCCAGACAGACCAGCTGCCGAAGACACTACTTTGGTGAATACGAGAAATTACAATCATTCCTGAAGTTTCCGACGTTGTTTCAGCAAGTGTCTGTAAATCCGAAAACTTCATGGCAATTTGAAAGTGAGTGTTCCAGCAAGCAGTTTCACAACGATTGGTTCCGACAAAAATGTACACGGTGGAAGGCCGGATCAGCTTCAATGACGTTGGAATTCTGTCACCACTTATCCTGGTTCTGTTGCTAGGGAGAGACTTTCGAACTCACAAGGTCCCACAAACGGCCAGCCTTAACTCGGCAATAAGCGGATTAGAACTTTAACACCAAAAATGCTGCGTTTGACGCTAAGGAAAAAGACAAGAACGGAAGGTAGGTGCAACATCCAAAGTAAACCACGTTGTGTCAAATTCTGCAGATTAGAAGGATAGTTATTTTTCAGGTAAGCCGCAGGATATTATTTTATTTGCAAAAGCAAATCAGTTCAGAACTGTAGTCAATGTTTTTCTTTATGTAAAGGACGACCCGCCAAAAATAATGATTTGTGGAACCTGGTTGGTTTGCAGATGTCAGGTGTCTTAAAGGTACACACGTCAACAAAAATAACATATCAGCAACTTGGCGTCCTCATGCTTTTACTTCCTTAGCGTACTGAAATCAAACGCTGAGAGACTTTAGCCGAGTTTCAGCACTCCACTGCAAGAATATCAGTGTTCGTCGCTTGCCACTATTGTTTTTTTTTCGCTGAGACATTTTTGTTACTGAGACATTTCGGTCATTTGTAACATACTAGTTATTGAAGCTCGCCGCACCACTATACATTAGTCTATATTTCTGACCGACTTGACTTAATTTTTTTTGGTCATTTAAAAAAAAATTCGGTTTATGACCGAAAAAAAGCTAGCCACAATGACTAAACTACTCAAAACACGATAAGTTAAAATTTAGTTCGAAGACCTGCAACGTTTCTTTGCTCAACAAAAGTTCGCGCTGTTACCAACGAAGCAGAACAAAAAACAAAAAGACGCCAAGACAAAAAATATCTATCTTTTCATGGCTGCCTTTAGTTGTCCGGTTCCGGACAAGAAACTAGTTACACGACGTACGATTTAACGTATGTAAACATTCTGAAGATGAGATAAATAAAGTGAAGAATATTCCACCTGTTCTTTCAATTATATCCCGGGGTCGTACTTAAAGGACAAATAACTTCTTGCGAAAACATTGTGTAAAGAAACTGCTAGTAAGATGATAATGCTTTCACAGTCACGTCAGTCGACCTGAGTTGCATAATTTGAAAAGTTTGTAACGGAGACCTTGCCAGGAGACGAGGAGCGCAACGCGCATGCGCGAAGACTTACTTTTTTTCGGTGTCTGGCAAAAAGCTGACGTCGCCGTAACTGACGGTAAAGTTGAAATTGTTGTAAAACCTGAAAAGACAAAACGCGTCGATCAGCTTACAAACATACACGCTTGCAACAGTTAAACTTACGAGACTGCCCGAGCGAAGGGCGTGTGTTGATCGTGACTACTTTGAAGACCAGGCTCCCGTAACGTCAAAATAGTCTGGAGGGTTCCCGCCTAGTTACGCATCGTTTAATACCAACAGCGGTGAGTAGGTTTGTCGCAAATAGGACCTCATATAATTGCCTGTTGTCAATGGGCGCTTCATGGCAACCAACGACGCTAAACTTTGTTCATTCCGATGAAATCCACTGATTCCTCAAGTGAAGAGTGGTTTCGCCCATTTTTAAATTTTGACCCCATGTCTTTTGGGTTGAAATGCCGGTTTTTGAAACCATGCGCTTAGCGAGTAAAAAAATCATTTCGGAACTCGAAAATTTTCTCCAATTCGAAGACAAGCAGTTGCAGTGAATGCAATCACTGCCTAGAAGTGCGGTTGCCTGTTAAACGACCTTGCGTTCTTACGAATGTTTTTCCGAACGCTTCAGATTAAGATCAATGAAATTTTTACTTTCACTGCATGACGCTTAACTCGCCGCGTCCAGGTCATGAAAAGTTCATTATACTGCGCAACTCCAAGCAACATTCATAGGAATGAATAGCAACGAACATGCAATTGCAGAATCGTTCCGTAGAATAAGGTAACGAGAAACCGATTAAATTCCTGAGAACAAAATTTATCACTCAATTTTCAAACGGCATCGAATCGGTTTTTATAACCTCATCAGTGGAACGATGCGATCATCTTTGTGATCAGATAAAAGCCAATGTCTTTATTTTCCTGTTGGAAAGCATAAGGTTCAGGTTGTACATTAATTTCCTTTTGCGTTTATTCCCACGAACTGCGATTATCCTGATAAAGACTCGTTTTGTTCTTTCAAGAAGTGTCTCGTGGTCGCAGTGCACGGAAGATACTAAAAACATACTTCCACACGGAAGTATTATGTTGCAGACCAACATGATAAGTGACGAATACCAAAAGAAAACTCAATAATTGACAACCCTCATCTTCCTCAAGCACAGGACACGTTTTTCCGCCAACGCAATTAGCCTCTGGGTGCTTGAAGCAATGTGTCGTGATGCGAGATGACAGCACGAAGTTGAAAACTTCAGGGTCCCACGCGGCCACACAATCAACATGAGCTTCTGTTGTTGTCAAGTTCACCCAACCACTGCTATCTACAGTAGCACTGACTAATATTTGCATTCAGCTGCAATCACCTGTTAAACGTGATCACTTTTCTTTGCGGGTACGGGTTGCTGCGCTGGAACAAAGTCCTCTTGATATGTTTCGTGGAGACCTCTCCGTCGTCCGACGTTATGGTTCGGTCGAAGTCGATCTGGAACGAGGGGCACAAATGCTGCAGAACACCGTCAGCAGGGGGGCATGCGATTTGGACGGAAATGAAGTTTAATTAAAAACTTTTCATGTTCGACTGAAACGTTTTTTTTCGCTGAGACATTTCAGTCATCTGAACGAAATAGCATAAAACTTTCTGTAATCGTTCGTTTTCGGACATATTTTGAACAAATTAACTTAGTATTTTTTCGGTCATTTCAACAAAACTTCGGTCAGTGACCTACAAATCACCGAAAAAAAACAGGAGTGAACGGGGGGACACATCCACAAAGACTACCTTCAAGAAGGCCTAACTGATGAGTGAACTGTGCGCTTCCGAGTTTTGTCCAGTTGACGTGAGCAGCATTCGTAGACTTTTGGACACATACGCCGACGATATGTGCTCAGATTCTGCAAAATGCTATTCTCTGCTAAAATCCTCACAAGCATGGGTGGAGCTCTAGGGTGGTTCCAGGGTGGCCATGCCTTCCCTTAATTTGTGCCTGATGTCTAATAAATTTCTACTTTACACTGTTTTCGTAACATAACTAGAACCCTCAATGGCACCCCGGGGTTAGCCGCTGGCTACGCCCTTTTTCACAAACAACGTAAAAACGATGATGCAGTTCGAAAAATCGTCACCAGTGCCAAGGTTGGCTGAAAATAAATCCAATCGGTCGCCTTCCGCTCAGCTTAACCTCAGACACGTTGCGATGAGAGTGCGGCACGCGAGGACGCAGTGATGAAGCAGCTGGTGGCAGGTGAGCAGGACCAGCTAACTTTCATCACTGTGTCGTCGCATGCCGACAGAAGTTCATGCATTTTGGGATGATTGCGCAGATGGCTTGTACTGCATCGGGCCAGTGTTTGAACCTGACAAATACGTGGTTGTTTTGCTTCGAACACATCGGACATCCACGATTTTTAAACCAGAGTGCACACAGGTTCGGGATCATTGACCAGGTAATCAATTCAACAACGTTTTGCGATGGCGAACGATCAACACTGAGAGTGCGGACTATGACACTCGATCGTTTTGTAAAGACCCGTGTCGTGTAATATCCTAAATCTAATGGCGATTTCGCGGAAGCTTTCCAACAACTGCTACCTTTTAATAAGCAAAAGCCATCAACTTGTCTTTAAACGTGTTTTTTGCACCCATCCTAACCTCGAGATACGAATGCTCGGAATTGTGGCGTCGGTCTGTGTCGGCAAAACTTGCCACCGAGTTTAACTTGTAAGGTGAGCCTACAATTAAATGCTAGCCACCACCTTCGGCAACTCGACCAGGACCACCCGTCGCGGTACCAAGCATTGTCAACCAAACACCTCTGCCACTCACCTCTATCGGATAAACTGACGCAGACTTGACGTGGAAAGTTTTTACCCTGAACGCGTTGGACACAGCGGCAGCCTGGTATGACGCTCCCAGTGCTGGGGCTTCGTCGGCGTTAATGCTCTTACCCAAGTCTGGCCTGCGATAAATATGCAAAGCTTTGCGAAATCACGTTCGGCGACGCTGTGGTTTTAAAGTTAGTGACGAAATTATCGCACTGTGAACACACAACTGGAAAACGTGTAACGCTTTTACGGGTGAACGACGTACTTGGCAAAAGAAAATGATCGGCGTTCGCAGTAACTTGTTTGCAGGCAGGCCACACAATTTATGCCAGTGGTTTTTAACCTGGGGTAATTTCACCTCGAAGGGGTAAATTTACTGAAATATAAATTGCAGCAAATGTGAATTCATACAAATCATTCTAAACTGCACGAGTTTGTTACTTCTGTATTTTCAATAAATGAGCACCACTGAGTGAATTGGGGGTCAATCTGGTGATTTCATTTGATGAAAGGGTTAAATATGTCAAAAAGGTTAAGAACCACTGGTTTATGCAAATACTTTTTACGAATTTACTTCACTGATAGCTATGCTTCCTTCTGATTACGCTTGTAATTAACACAGCTGGTCCTTCGATGCGCAATGATTTCGATTGCCGTACAAAAACGTGTGCTTGATTCTGTCTTTGCAGCAATGCCCAGTTATCTTCACCGAGATGAAGTGCCGTTCAGACGCTGTTGTTTTTAGTGCACATTGAAGCCAACACGAAACAATGTCCTTCACTTGGCTTACTCACTTTCCAGAAACTTTCAGCAGCATCTCTTGAACTTTAGGTATCCTCGTTGCTCCCCCCACCAGAAGAATTTGACTCACGGAGTCCTGCACAGACAGCATCTTAACAATGTGCGCAGACTTATCATCGCGACTATAGAGGTTGTGAAAAAGAGTTCGAGGCATTTTTTCAGCGTCAGAAGAGTTTTCAAAATTTATTTCAAATAACTTTTCAAAGCATGAGGTATATATTTTTGAAACAGTATCAAAAATTAGGGTGAAAAAGGATAAGGAAAGTCACTNACCATCGTTATTTCGGCCGCTTTCAGAGCCTCCTCCATCGGCACAGCGACCCTCGGCCACAGNTCGGCGCAGGCGTCCTCGAACTCTTCCCGAGTCACTTTGGTCTTGAAGTCTTCGTCGTCGATCAAGCCTTCGATCTGAACGAGGGTGAAACGCAGACGACTTCAAACAAAGCCGGCAACAAACCCCGCCCCCCCGCTTTCGAACTTGCTTATTATGTTCAAGTGAGCAAAGAAAATGCATTTTGGTCACAAATCTTTATTGTTTCGTGGGCATTTCAAATAGAACGCAAAAAAAGCCAATTCAGTTCACTCAACCTATCTAATAAACCATACAGCTGGCCACGTGTTCACTTCTCAACTAACAACGCGCTTGTCGGCGACGATGGCTCTCAGATACGTCATTCGAGTGCGGCCATGTGTGTTTGTGTCGCTTACTTTGGAAAATCAGGCGCGTTGTTACATAGCATCCCTGTATGCACATCATACGAAACTATTAACTTTCTTTGATCAGTATCCAATAAAACAGATTTCTAGTTGCGCCACCTTTGCCCAACAAAATGCCACCTGAACGGCTCTACATTCTGATTTAATCAAAAGAGTTTTTTTCTGAGCGACTAACAAAATATTCGCTGTGTTTCATCTTGAAAGTTGGGAACAGACCATCATTCAAACTAGCATGTAACAACTAAAGTGATGGAATTGCGATAAAACTGTTGAAAATCCATTCCGAATTAAGCCTGGCGCTAGTTCTAGCGGTCGGCGAGAGCGCGTGAGACAACTGTGTGCGCGCAGCGGATCATTTCTCTTTACGTCGCAACCAGCGTGCGATGAACTAAGTGAAACGCAGAAAGTCGGCATAGATTTAGGAAATGCTCACACCATCACAATAACTTTTATGACGCCACAATATGCTTGCGTAAATGTCTTGTAAGCTTCACCAGCCTCACATGAGACAACGTTGCTTTGTTTCCAACCAACGGGCACCCACCTGTGCAGTGTGGTCGGTGTTGGCGCTGAGGACCTTCATCACGCGCTTCGCTTCTTTCAGAAGTTTCGCCATCGCGCGCGGGTTCGTTGCGACATCGCTGCTCGTCTTTTTGTTTTCGTTGAAACGCTGAAAATAGCGTTCGAAATTTACTATCAGCTTGTGTTCTCGTCAAATAGTACAAAGCCACCCAAAACCTCACGGAACACCTTCGTCTTGGCTCTAGAGCTTGCAATTATCATAATATTCCAGCCGAGTTTTATTGCTAACTGGCTACTGGTAACTCCAACTGAATAAGTTTCATGGCTACCTTTATCAGCAAATCACGAAGACGGAACTCCATTTCCAAGCCGCCCAAGCTTCTGTCGAATCCTACGCCTTTGACTGTGAGTTGCGGGTCGGCAATGCCGTTCACTTTCACCACTTGATAAGCTGAAAGAACACGCACGCATGATGAAGTCAAGCATAGCTGCACCAGAGCGCAAAAGCAAGATGTTGGTTGACGTTCTATAACAACGACGGCGCAGCGACACGCTGCGTTTGTTGGTCCCTGGTCAAAAGGGCACGGAAAAAAAGGCTGACGATGGGCAAGAGGTTTGACAAACAGCACTCAAAACACTTGGAATGCGGGCACTCGACAAACTGATGACCACCCCCGCGCAGCAATACCACAGACAACGGGCTGTTGATGATACAATCGATCGAGTGGCGAGAACGAACACGCGGGTAAGCTTCCGTGTCGGGCGTTGACGTACCGGTTTTTCAATTTTTTTGAAAAATTGGCGGGTCGCTAATATCATATGACGACCGCCGGCCGCTTCTAGTTAGACTAACAAAGCAGGTGGAAGTTCCACCGCCGGCCGCTTGTAGTTAGACAAAGCAGGTGGAAGTTCAATGCAAGGCTCGAAAGAATTGATTTCAGGTATTTGGGACTTATCTCTGTTGTAAATGCAACAGAAGCTCTTTTTAATGCTTTAAAGCTTTTGCTACATCAAAACAATATGCCTTTGGAAAAGTGCATTGGATTTTCATGTGATGGAGCAGCAAACATGACAG
>JGI24159J19872_10004664_pt1 | contig 17533 bp, 14 predicted proteins | sample Ectturendosymbi4_FD_19872 | JGI IMG/M metagenome (IMG submission 19872) | reverse complement strand
AAACCATCAGCAGACTCCAAGCACAATGATGGCTGTGCAGGTGGTGTAGTCGTCAGTGGAAGTTTTGAAATTGTGCATTTAGTTTCTTTCGTTGTATTGATCAGCATTCAGCAAGTCATCAAGAATGTTGTAGATAATGCTTGCAATGGCACGGAGCAGTGTAGTAACAAAGTTACAGCATAAAAGGACTGATGCTTTTAGGATAGCAATCCACAAGCCGACCAGATCTCTCCACCAGCGGTGAAGCTCTCCGACTCTGGGTTTGAGATAAGGTTTTTAACGCTTAGAATTTTTGTTAGCTAATCTTCTGAGGGAAAAGGCTCTAGGTTTGCTGCGAACTTTCGAGGAATCTTCCTGCCATGCGGTGCCTTCACAACTTTGCAATGATTCGGATTTACGCATGTCGACATTCCCACCGTAAGTCTCCACAAAGCCGAGGCGGTCAAATCAATCAGAAATTTGTTTTGCTAGAAAATCGGCTGAAGCAAGAGAAAAAAATCGAAAACCAGGCAAAGCAAGATAAACAAAATGCATATACAGAAAAAAATTACTTTCCCATGCGCAGCGCGAACCGCTGCAGCCGCCGACACAACACTGCGTCACCCGAAGCCACCTGTACAGTAACTGGCACCAGTCCCGCCCCCAGCCTTGGTTTCACGGATCATTCAAATGGTATCAAGTCGTCGATTTACGTAACGGCATCAAACCGTTATTGCACGTGGATAAAGTGTGCGCGCACAATAAAGGCTGTACCCTAGTAAGAAAATACGAACCTAAAAACTTGGTTACTGCATTTTTCATAATACTTCTAAAGAGCAACTGAACCATAGGCGTAGCCAGGGGGCCCAAGGCGTCATTCCCTAAAAAATTTCTAGCATATCTTGTGATTGTTTGCTTTGAGAGGCGGTGTACCAAACAAAATGCTGTTTCTCGCTTAAATTCAATGATTTATCCCAAAAAAAATTTTTGGCTGTGGCTACGCAACTGAACTGAAATATTTGAAATATCTTGCTCAACAAGAAGGGAGGCAAATGGGAGTGTCTTGAGTGTTTCGAAAGTAGTACTTGGCAGTGCAAGCACTGCGTGTACGAAAAAATGCTGTATAGTTTGAATAAAATCATCCCCGAGCACCTCGTTCATATTGCCTTATGCAATTAAATGCAATCGAATGTACCAGCATATTTGAAGTTTCTCCGATTTTCAAAATGTGTATGTACATGACTCTGAGAAGAGCAAAAGACCCGGAAGATCAGCGTCGAGTGTATTTCATTGACGGGTTGGTCACCTCGCTTGCTGTTGCCAGTTTTTGATTCACTAAGTTGTGTAAACGACGTAAGTTGGTAGCTTAACGGACTTGGCTAAATGACTTCTTCCAACATTTACGATGGAGATACGATGGATGCGTGAGGATTGTAAAATTAATACCTCTATTTTTCGATATCCTCAGAAATATCCAGATGCAGGGTATCAACTTATAACGTTCATAGTAAAACACCGTTGACTTCGGGCTGAGCACAACTAGCAATTCACGCTCCTTATTTTAACATCCATAGGGATAATCATTAATTTTCTTGCTACGCTGCTAACTAAATTATTCAGTTGCAAGTTATCTCAAACAACAGTGCGAAATTTTGCTTACGTCAATCAAATGGGTGTACTTCGAAAGTTTCGTAGACCATTGCACAGGACTAAGTTTTCGCGCAAATCGTTGCTGATTTTGTTAAACCGTGCAATGGTGTCGCAAAATATGATTATCTCCAAATTGTTTCAAATATAAAATTCTGCCAGCAGAAAATAGCTATCCTGTTGTGTAATTCTGAACTGCTAGGCTGGTCAAACCTAAAACCCCTGATTGTTGTGATGCCACAATAACTTTCAGGTAAGTATATGCACAATAAATGAATATTTGCTGTTNTATATATAAAATTAGGAAGATGTACGTTGTGTTGATTAAAATTTTAAAACTATATACGGCATGTCAGTTAAAACTTNGNAAGACATAGGCAATTGCGAACGTATCTCTCAGCAGCANACCCCTACTTTGCTTTCTTAAAGTGTTTCTTTTGTCCAATTTGTTCCTCACACTCATAAAACCAAATATCATTAGCACTAAACAGCGTTTGATTCAAAAAGTGGAAATTAATCCAACTATGTTTCGGTTCAACAAAACTTCTATTGCAGATGCAAATTCGACCAGCCTACAGTCTCTTATTTTGATGCAAATTTCTGTTATTGTTTTTGGTTGCTAATCTATGACATAGGCCTTTTCACCAAGATATAACAAGCTGAGTTTATCGGATGTGTCCTCATAGAAATCCGTCGACCCATTCGACCGAGCACTGCAACCAGCGATTGATGCAAAAAAACGGCAACAAAACTATATTTTATTGAAATCAAAATCATGAAAAGAAATATTTCATCAAAGTTCAATAAAATACAGCAATGTTAAGGACAACGTATTTTTACAATATTTCTTTGAAGAGAGAAAACGTTCTCAATTTCTGTTCATTTAGCTGAACACAGTTTGCTGTTACGCACCAAAGGAACATTACCAGATTTGAAAAAACTGTTTTGGTACCAACTATTTTTAATGAATCTTGTAAATTAATGCTCTGCGCACTTCGAAAGTGTTGTAATGGCTGGGAGCAATGTTAATTGAGAAGGCATGCAGCGGCCTTGGTTCGATTGAGTAATGTTTTATTGCACGTCGGGGTATGGTTGATTGCGCCCACTATGTCGAGCTAGAAGCGTGTGTCTACTTCTTTCCCACGCAGGAAATCCATTGCTACATTTTACATTGTCGCAATGGCCTCTTAAATTTGACGTTTGAATTGTCGTAGCTTTGATTGATATTGGCGTTTCTTCCAAATCCCAGCAGTTAGTTTCACAGGATCTGAGACATTGGTCTTCAATCATCTCAAATTGTTCCGAAAAAAAGTCCTTTCCATTTTCGTCTTCTGGTCTACAAATAAAGCTCAGTTGGTGCAAAACTTTACATGATGCAGCAACCGGGATACAAAGTATCTTTGAAAGCGCAGCTGGGGTATTGGTAAAACGTAGAACGTCATAATCTGTACCGTAATTCGGTGACTGTGCTGCCCATTTTCATCAAGATAAAAAAGACAGTTTCATACAAATGATTGTGGCAATTTTCTGCAGTAAAATTGTTGTAAACTAAGCGACTATCAACAAACTTTTTCCCACTCTGACTTGGACAGGTTTTTCCTTTTCTTTTGTATTGATGGGTAGTTGAGCAAATTGATTTAGACACTAAATTTAATTAAAAAATGTTCTTTAAAATTAATATTCAGTTTTACAAAAGAAAGTATAACATAGTGATCAAGTCGTGCTACATTAACAAAAGAAAGGCATCCTTCCGCAGCAATGTATTAGACATCACGATACTTACAGAGTATGCATCTTCAGCTCTTAATCAAATACACCAACAAAGAAACCAACAAAAATTATATTTAAACCACAATTCAACTACGCAAATGCAAGACGATACGCTTCGCTAATACCACAGTGTGGATTACCAGCTGTTTGTGCACGCGCAGTCATTTTGGCGACTGTTGTAAAAAAAGGTGAAAACAAAAATGTGGCCATTTTTCATTGTTTCGTAGTACTGCCAAACAAACAGATCAGTGAAACGACAAGAAGTCGGCGAAGCGCAGATGAAAATAGCGTTGGGAAGCCACCGGATTTTCGGATTTTCTAACCGAGCATTACACATCGCTCTTTCTTTAAGTTTACTCACGAAGCCTTTCAAGCTGTCAATAAGCTGTAACTTCGGGCAAAATTCAACAAAAGCCCAAGAGACACTATGAAACCTGTCAATAAACAGTCAATTTAATCCGATCGCCGGTTCTCCTGAAAGACCGCGGTGATTAGCTTCTGCCGAATGTACAGTAATTTTTCGGAATGACATTGTACAATCGGATTACTAAGTGTCTGAAGCAGATCACCTTTGAAAAGAACTTTGACTCATATGTTAAGCGATATGAAGAACTTCTTGTCCAGATGCTCACCATAAACCTACATGGAATTACATAAGCTTTCGTCTTGTTTTTAGTATTTTCAAAATTACAAATTTCCTATTCGTGTAAGTGGTGCTATACGTTTCTGTTTTATTCCTGAGTAGTTAATGGTTTCAGAAAAAAAGTGCATGATGCAATCGTTCCACCCGAAAAAGTAGTTAGTAGTAGGTATATATAGGGTTGTTCGCGAATGAAGTTGAATGAATCAAAGGATGCCAGAAATTTCACGAAAGTCTTAGCATTTCTTAACTATACTAAGTTTTTCTCATCGCCTCGATCAGAGGCTGCACTGCTATTCTCTTTGCAGCCGTTCATCAATCTATACGCAAAAACACGGCTGCGCAAAGGAATTTACCTAAAATGTCCATTGCAAGCAGAAAAGTATAATCAAGGATATAATCCAAATTAATGTATATGCGGGCATGCACACAAAATATGTTTATCTTATCGAAAAAATGCGTACGTTTCCCTATAACACCGGTACTAAAGCAGGATTTTGTGCAAATTTTGGCATTAAAGCTTGTACGTTCTTGTATCACACTAATTGTGATCAATGATCAAAATCGAATGGTTAGTATTTTGTATTTTCAAAAATTGCTTTTCTGATAAAATGAGACAATATCGATGATAAAGCGTCTCCACAATGTGTGAACCTTTGTAAATGTTGATTTTTCTGTTGTACAAAGTATTCTGAACTATCCAAGGTAGAAAAGCACTGGCGATCTATAATGAAGAAACACTGCAAAATGTAAGGATATAGTTTTTGCATTCACACTTTGCTTGCTGATAAATTCAGCTCTTTTAAAGATACAAAAATGTTGTAACTGATTGTGCTGGGAATGAATTACAAAAGGCTGATTTGAAAAAATCACTGCTAATTAGACTTGATCTCCAAACGCCTATATAGTGGATACTAACATCGACTGCAGGTCAAAATCCAAACGCCCTTTATTTTATAGGTTTGTCAAGTGAATCCTATAAAATTCGTTTTATAAAAAATAATTTGTTTCACTTCGTTTTTTTGGTTTATCTCACGCCTCAAAAGATTTCAACGTGAAAATGCTAGCAACTAGAAAATGGAAACGACTTGGCAACCGTCTTTTCGCAAGTTTATCCTAAACTCCTTCTGGTGGTGATGAATAGATAAAGAAGCTTCTGACAGGGCTGTGTTTGTTGGTAAAACGGTTTCATCTTAGCCACAAAAAGGGGAAGACTTGAGTTGTCGTCCTGATATATCTGATCCATGAAGACGTGCTATATATCTGATCCATGAAGACATGTAACATAAAATGAAATTATGTTGCGACCGTACACAGAAGAGTATGAAAGACCTGTATTGCAGCATTTTCGAAAGATCTCACAAACTCAAAAATTCTGATTGAGCAGAGCCGTGCACAAGTTCGGTGCGACTGGAATTTCAGCACAATTGCTTTTTCATTTGTTGCTTCGCGATAAGCTGACGAGTGTTTACCACAGTTTAGCCCGAAAGTGGACAATAACGCCGCAAAAGGTCACCGCGCCGTGGCACACACTGCTGCGGATTACATCCAAAAATGGCATCAAAGTAGTTAGTTTGTCAACACTGCATCAGGCTTAACATTACTTTGCTGCTTACAGTGCAGCTGAAAATTCTCTGAAATTTTGCATCGTTTCTTTTGGTGTAAACTGGGGCAATCGCGGCCGTTTGGCAAAACATGCATGAAATTAACGTCTAAGGATTTGGAAATCACCTTGAAGCTCACTGAGAGAAAAATGCTGAAATTAGGTCTTCAAGAAAAACACGACACTTTAGATAAAACGAATACTTACGTTGTAGGTCACAGAAATGGAGACTAGTGCGTTATCTCTAGATCAGTGGTTCTGAAATGGAGGTACACTTACCCCTTGGGGTACGCAAAGATTCTCCAAAAAGTACACGAATGTTTAATTGTCTTCATAATAAAATTGTAACGTAAAAGTACGATAATTATTAGTACTTTCCTAATTATTGGGCTCATAATTATAGTCTACTAGGGATACTTGATAGACAAAATATTGTCCAAAGTATAGATCACAAAAAAAGGTTGAGAAGTTGAGAACCACTGTTCTAGTTCACCTCAAGGATGCCGAACAAAAAATATCCACGTGCTATTACATGGATGGAAGTGCGTTGCATTTATGAAACCAACAATTTCTTATATAAAAATCAAAAATGTGTGCAATATGCAGCAAAAAGATTTTGAACTCTGAACTAACGCGACAATGAATTGATATTAAATCTTCATTAACCTCTTTTTCGAAATCACAGAGGGTTGCACTAGAGGTATGGCGGAGCCACGGCGCTCTGGAGACGCAGGTTGCCGTCCCTTGTCCTGCTGAGAATTTCCCAAAATTACATCGGTTTGTGAGCACTGATTAGGCTTCATCTCATAGGTGTAGGAAGGCAAATTTTTTGGGTATGAAGGATTTTTGCCCAAATTTCCCCAAACTTACCCGAAAAGTTGTGCGACTTTTGCTTACAAATTTTCTCTCATAAAGATTATGAAGACCTTTTTTGGTGTGATTTCCAAAAAAATAAGGTTTTTTTCATTTGTTTTTCTGCAAACGTTGGGCGCCATTGTTTCCTAGATGCTCAGGGATTTTGTCCAGATATTTATTTTCAGGGATTTTGCCCAAAAATTTAATGGATTTTGCCCAAGTTTTCAGGGATTTTGCCCGGATTTTCGACGAATCAAAAGTTTTGGGGCGTACTTGCATCGCGCCTCCTACACTATTGTTTCATCTTCATATTTTTGAGTCATTTACGTCATGGACAACACCATCGAACATTATTAAATTGTTTTATCCTCATACCAACCTTTCAATGGTGTGCTGCTTTCACCATCTGCGTGGGACTCTGCTGGACTGCTTAAACCAGGCCGTTAAAGTTGTTTCACCCTTTTGACAACGGAATGCTTGAGACAAATCATGTTGTACTGTATGCTCTCATTCTATTTTCAAAAACGTACAAGCCTCACGTTATATCTTTTAACAGCTCTAAAGACATTCGCTTTCCCCTACACCTACAGGCTACCTCAGAAGAATACCAGGAAATTGAGTACAACTATGACGTTTGAAAGATAAAACAGATAAAGCACACCAGTCTACGGAAGTCCAAACTGCTAACAGTGAAAATCCTGATGCGTTTCCAACGAAGTCGTAACCAGCAATTGACATATATCAACAACCATCAGGATTAAATATAGGAATGTTTATGTAACTGTTTACAACGTGTGGTGAAAGAAATCAGATGCAGAATACGGTACTCTTCAGAAAGCAAGCAACCTTGCAATATGTTTTTTTTTAATGCCGTTAAGTTCGCTTAGGAATATGGGAGCTGTGGCAATCAACACACGGTTGCAGCATAGTAGGTTGCTTTGCTGCTGTCTGCTTGTGACTGCGTGCAGGTGGCCAAATACATGTTTGGGAGCATTTTAATTTTACTCATTTGGGTACGTACCACAAGACAGTGAGGTACATGTTGACCAACAAGAATGCTGTTTAAAATTTAATAATTTTTTATACCAAGAGGTTTTCCCCTATATTTTTGAGACGGTTCGTTTATTGAAAAACAAAAATATATTTTTTATTTCATGCAGCAAAGGTTTGAGGGACATGTATCGGAGTAATACTTCAATGACGCGAAATCAATTTCCTAGTAAAGCACTTTGCGAGCAGATTCAGCTGCGTCACACTTATAGTGTCTTGTTGTTATGCTATGAGGTCATGGTTAAACTGATTTTACCGCCGACTGCAGCGCTGAACAAAGACTAGACACGAGTTTATCGCAAGTGCAAATCAACAACTAAAATTATTTGAAGAGGCCAAGATAGAAACCAAACATCTAACGACTGTCCTAAGTTCGAAATCACACAGCGCGCCAGCTGAGGAATGCATCTGAGCTTTCTTTCCGAACATTTTCACGGCAGGAACCCCTGCACTGGTTGTTTGTAGTAATATGGTGATGTTAAAGTACGGGTGGCAGCACCCCCTGCCTTCTACAAAATGCAGCCAAGGAGGCGGAAACGTTTTTTGTTAACAAATATCTATTCTGTGAATTTCAAAAGAGATACAGTAACGTTTCGGGCAGCTGAAAGTATTCGTAATGCTTATAATCAGTTTGTTCAGCTCAAACGTTTTAGAGATGCTAGAAAGGTTTTGGTCATTCGCAGGGCCTCTGAGAGAAATTTCATCAGGGGGTACGAAGATCGATACCGTCCCCTAGCTTGTGGGCCCTCNTCGAAACTNGCATAGCTTGTAGATAAAATAGCTATCAGCCTAAGATTTAAAAACAGATTATTTGTCGTACTGACAACTGGCTTACACTAGCAATTGCGCGGTTGATTACAGAAAAACGTAACGTGCGTACTTTCACCCTTGCGGGCCCGGGTACGACGTACCTTTTGCACCCCCTCTCGTAGGCCCTGGCCCTCCGCATAATGTCGCCTACAAATGTTTGCATTAGTTTTCTCTGCGGGGAACATTTTTGAGCGTGAAGTGGTAGAAGTAACAATGCGTGTGCACATTTTTGTAATAACGTCAATTATAAATAAAACAGTGGCCCACACACTTTTGCCGTTCATTCAGTTTCATGAATAGCAACTTAAATTGATTGTTGAAACGTAATTTCAATGCAGCAGTTTTCTTTCATTTCAATAGATTAAATTCTGAAGTCTTTTCAGTGGACAGTGCGCGCTACTTGAGGTGAAAAACCGTTTTGAAATATTAATCCCTGATATAACTGAGAAATCGCGCTGCCCTAATAAGCAAAAAAAATCAACCCGCTACGGACATATCAAACCTTGAGCCCAGCTTCACACTCGGCTTCTAATAAGAAAGCGCACTTACGTGTGATTGCATTGATTGCAGATCAGTTTTGAGCGAAGACACTAATTGCTCGAGAGCAAGTGGCACTATAGGACAGCTCAGCGACCGATTAGAGGTAATTCAAGATTGTCAACAGCACATAACATCTCGTGGACAGCTTTTCGCCACATCTACTGTCGCGTAATTTCATGTAAATGTCTGTTAACACGTTTCGTAACTTGACTCTTTGTAGATAGCAATGCTCTCAACGCGTAGGTTTTCCACCTGACGCCCATGACAGCATCCACATACTCTTTGCGCCAATATTATAGAGGTACGTCACCGGCTACGCTATATTCGGCGTGGGACGGCCCTTCACACAATCACGTCACTCTCGTTTAGAACAGAGATTGTCAAACGACAATTATCATTTCTTTTTTGACGTTTGTACAAAGAACAATCGATAAAAATATGAGTGAAAGAGACAAACGTCCACAAAAAAACTCTTAAAAGGTTTTCACTGACAGAGAAACCGGTTAGCAAATTGTGCTCATGAAGAAAAAGACCCTATGGAGAGTAAAACAAGATATCACAGTGACCTAACAGACCCCGTTTGCAACGCGTATAGTTTTTGCCCGAGCACAATACTTAAGGAATGGTAAGAAGCGCGATGGAGCTCCACACCATGGGTCCGTGGTTTCAAAGCACGTTTTAAGGAGGTATTGCGGGAAGTGCAAAAGCGTATGGTCGTTGCCGTGACAACGGAAAAAGGTAAAATAACCGGTTCTTTTCCGCAGGAAACCACCAGAACAGAGGTTCTTAAACTTTTTTTGGTTGCATCCCCTTTAGCGTTAGCGATTGTTACTCGTGCTTCACCTGATCTCCAAATCAAATACAAAAAGCAGAACAACATTAATTTGGCATTGTCCTGTTTTTCAATAATATGCCGTTGCCATATACTCGCGCCCNCCTTGTACACCTTTCACGCCCCCTGGTTTAAGAACCACTGCACTAGAACAAACAGCTCGGCGTTTTGGAGAAGCACGCGACGANACAACTTATATCACGAAAGGATATTAACATGCGCTTCTTTGCAAACACTAAACAAGATGCAGCAGTAGACNTTTGACAAGATCAGTCACGTCGGCGCAACAGTTAGTTCTTGGCGTTTGATTGACAAAGCGGTTAGTTCAGCAAAAAACACGAAACTTTTGCTTAAAATTATGCTCTACAAAGCTTTAGTAGCACGAGATAGTTGCACTCATGGGTCGTTTCTATATTCACAAGCAACCAAATTTCCCCAGATGTCTTTGCAGAAAAATTCACGCCGTTTCTAATGGCTGCTCCCGGTTATTTGGAGGATAGTTCAGTTTGGGTCGTGGCGGCGTTGCAGCCGTCGACAAAAACAGGAAAGTGCAAAAAGTAATACGCGTCCTCGGTTTGCGAGAGAGGAACAGAAAAAAATCTGTAGGTAAGATGCACAGGCAAATCACAAGTTTGCTTCATTTGCACAAACGCAGCAATCGTTTGAGAAGCGACGCAACAATTCCAGCACAGCGCCAGCGAGCTGGCGAAGGTCAAGCAACGATTTTGTTGGCAAGCAAACATACGCCATGGAACGCGTTCCGCACTTGGAAGATGTTAAACAAACAATGTGTCAACACATCGGCATGCCGTCGGTTAGGAGGCAGGCTACTGTCGCAGTCTCCTTGAACTGCGTCCGCCATGCAGGCAGCCTACCTAAGAAATTTTTTAGGGTGTGGCGGAGGCGTCGGCTGCAAGTGTTTCGCAGTGCCGTTGTAACTTCCGGGAGACGACGAGCCAGATTTGATCGGTTCTAACCGGTTAGAACCCGATAACGCAGTTTCAATCGAGCTCAAGTTTGGTACATTGACGAACTGAGACGAAAATCGGGTTGGGGCGGATGTGACTGACGTACTCTGAGCCTTTTTCTGCGTGGAAGGCAAAAATGTTAATGATTGTCCACTCCAGCTCAGCGCCAGGGCTGCAGATTTCAAACCGCGATTCCGCAACTTTGAAACGCCTGCTTACGTAACCGTATGGACAACAGCGCAGCACAGGGAAACCTTGCCAGGAAATCTGGCTACTGGTGTTTGCTCGTTTTTCTCGGATGATTCCGAAAAGTTTTCTTAAAAGTCGCAACGTTTCAAAGATGAGGTCAGGAGATAACAAACTGCCTGGAACTACAAGGTTCTTGAGAGACCAGGGAGAAATTTACACTCCTGATTAGCGCCGGGCATCTCGCACCAAGCGCACTTGGTCCCATCAGCACGACGAACCAACGGCACAGGCACCTCCGCGATAACGAACGATTACACGGACCTTCCATTTACCAAGCACGTCCAGTTAAGGCACTGCCAAGCCATCAGCGTCGTTTTCGTCATTTACAAAAGCACGTCGTCGAACAAGAGGCGCATACTAGTTCCGGAAGCCAACTGGTGTGTCGGGTTGAGAGCAAAATGTTCGCAGCGCCCTTTTGTTCGGCGCTGAACTTCACTGATTAAAACACGGCGACAACACAACGTTATCACTGCGCATCTGCAGAGAGACGCGACCAGGTCGACCGTACCTTGCCGAGAGGATTAAGGACTCCAACGTTCGGGGCGGCGCTGAAGACTTTGTTGAAGTTGGTTTCGCGGTTGACAAGCTCCATCTGGTAATATTTCTTATCGTCCTGCAGGATATGAAACGACAAGTCAACAGGGCTACCAAACTAAGTCACAAGCAAGACTGCGCAGATACGCAATCGCGCAGGTGACGCGCTTCGGGATACACGTGTTTCAACTCTGATTCGGTCAGTTCGAAAAAAACAACGTCTTGGTAAAAAGCAGTAGTGAAACACTGCGAACAGCAGGACGGATTGTCTGAAGACATTACCTGAACGGTTTTAGTAGTTTGCCGTCGATCAATTTCGTTTCTTTCGTTCACAAACTGAACAACACACACAACATTGCTCACCACAAGCTTGTGTATTTGACTTTCTCGTTCTCTCACAAGCTCTTTAAGTTGGGCGATAGCGTCCAAATCTTCCGGCAGGCTCTCCCTTCTCTCGTACCTCTCTTCAGACTCGCGAAGTCTGCGTGTTTGAAAAAAAACAAGAGTGGAAAGCATTGTACGCTTCGTTCCAATCATGGCAATCGAAGACCAAGAACTTCCGACACGATTTAAACATACGCAAACGAGTGGAAACATAGATGTCAGTGAAGCAATGATCTCGTAAGTTATTGATCAAAGAGGACGTACGCGATACTGAGGGCGGACAACTTGTCTTTCAGTGCATCGGTGGCGCGGTTGAAATCGTTCACCATCGACTGTTTCTGACGAATGAAGTCCGCTTCGAATCGATCCTGCTGGGTCTGGAACTTCCTGGTCAGTTCCTCCTCCCTCCTTCTCAGCTCGCCGTGGGCCTCGCTACGAATTCGAAGGATCTCTTGACCTGTAAAAATTTCGCATTTGTTCAAGAAACGGCGGCTAGGCATGATTTTGGAACGCTATACGCCGCTAGCAGCGATGCTGCGCAGTTTCCAACAGTCTGAACAAACATCCAACAACAGATTTTTTACCAAGCCCATTTAAATGTTTACAAAGAATACGCTGTGTCCACCTCAACCGAGAGGAACGCGAACGTAACAACGGAAGCGCGTCATCCAAATCAGTAGATCGGATCGCGACGGGTAAACAAGATGGCGCTTAATCTGCAGTGCACTGATGAATAAGCCGAGGACTAGATCTTCGATGTGCGTCATTCCAAGAATGTTTTCTTCCAGGAAGTAACTTTAGTGATAAACTCGAACCTTCCTGAGCACAGTTGGGAAATGCTGCCGAGTTTTGAAAATGCTTGAACATTCGCTCCCAGGAATTTGCTTTTATTTTCAAAAAAATTGAGAAAAACACACATTATGCTTTTTTTCACCTGGCCTTGCTTTGATGATAGTTAAGGTCTTATCCTTATTGGTTGGGGGGAAACACGGTTTGCGTAACTTCTCGTGCCACTCGTCACAGTTGAGCAATTTTCGGTAATGTTAGAGTTGGGGATTTCAACCAGAAAAAGTTGTGCGCAACGGATCCGAAGCAAAATTTCCTTCAGAGAAACCTGTTTCACACCTGGCCTTCGGCTGCAAACAGTGTTCGGGCCGGTTTGCTCGTCTTCACTTAGGCATGGTGGAGTAAATTATAAAGTATAAAACGACGCGTTCACCCGGGAAGCGAGAATTAGTTCCAAGCGTCTCTTGGAAAAAGCGCAGAATTGAGAGAGTGGGAAAAGAGAATTTTCTGTGACGACTAAACAAACAGGAAAGGCAAAACTTACGTATCAGGTAAAAAAAAATATTCGAAGTAGCGATTCCCGGGTGAGAAGTTCGACATTTCACGCGATATGCACGTCACGAGCAAACGTATTGTTCCATAGACCGGGTTCGATGAAACAACAGGAAAACAATTCCCGAAAAGGAATCTGGCATTAGTTTCCAACACGCTTAATCACAAGACAGAATGAGACGAGGAATGCGGTTTATGGCCCTATCACGATTTTCAGAAAAATACATGTCGACGCACGAAAATCCGGCATATTGGCTGCAAGCGCGTAAGCAGAAGCGGTCAACACGCCATACAATCCACATGCTATCGCGCGCGCTGCGAAAACGACGCATTTCCGAAAAAACAAAGAGACCACAGATTGATCGCAGATATCGGAGCAGAATTAGGATGACGAGGCAGACGAAAACGCTTGAGTGTCGGTCGTTGAGTTGTTACCTTTCATGTCCAGTTCTCTGTTCATCGCCGTCAGCGATTCGTTCTGCTCCGTGACTCGGTCGCGTAACGTATTCAATTGTGACGTCGACGTTCGCAGCTCGAGTTCGAGATCGTTGAGCTGCGTTGACGCAGAGAGTTCTGTTAGTATCACTTCCCGAAAGGACTTAATTGCAGTTCGAAATCGGCGACAGACAATGAAGATCTTGCAGCCGCTACCTACGAGACGTGGGCGCCATGGCAACGCCTCGGTGCGACGCGATGTTTCGACCGCAACTTAAACAACGTGGGTGCTCAGCTAACAAGACAAAGTTCCTTTCTTGCGGCATGTCGTTACTAAATGTTTTGGCTCGATTCGTAGCATGAAGCAGCACCTATGCCAGTGCTTGCCAACGTAGTTGGTATACCCAAGGGTGCAAGGAGGCAGTACAAAGTAAATGAAGTCAAAAAAATTTTTGCCGTGACGCACTTGGAGTTTTTATCGAACTAAAAAATCTGCCACAATGGTCAACGTCAATCACTTTCTCTATACTTGCAAACGACCTAACGAACGTCGCCAGAGAGGAAATAAACTTGTCGATGTCATTTTAGGGGCAGAGAAATGTTTCGTAGCTACAGCAGCTAAACATAGGGAGAAATCTTGCTGTGACTTTCTAAATAGTTTAAAAATGTACCCAAAAAAAGATTTGAACTAGTAACCTTGGTGATCGCATTGCCACATTTGCACTTCAACGAGAAACTTCTTGTTCCAAAGAGGACGCTGAGACCCAGAATGACTGAAGAGGTGGCGGGTTGCAATATCGAAAAATTCTGATCTAGGTCACTTATTTATATGCTTAAGTCATAATCTCGTCAGTTTGCAGCTAGCATGGCTAATGGCCATGGCACTTGAAAGCATAACTAGGAAAAACAACAAAACATCGACGACTTTATGCAGCCAATGAAACGTAACGCACTGATATTAAGAAAAACAAAAACAAACATTTTGAGGGGAGGCGCGTTTTTTTCACGAAACGAACAGTAAATCTCCATCGAAACTTGCGCACGTAGTAAAGGCATTTCTTATCCTGTGTCTTTGCAACGACCAGACGGTCCGAATTATCGTAAAATACTTTGTACCAGAGCATTTGGTCAAGCGAACCACAAAAACAGGATTGTGCCAATTCACAAACTTTCGTGTAGGTGTATTATTTGAATGGGGTTCAAGTTCTTATCATCACATCCTAAGCATTTCCCGACAATTGTGGTTTTCTAGCATTCTCAATAAAGTTCAGAATGAGAAAGAATTGTTTGTTGGATGGCGATTCACGAGAGGAAATACTGTGTTTCAAATACAAAGGCGTTTAAGGATCATGTTGCAACAAAAAGACCCTGACTCAAACAAAAGTTACGCGTTTACCTTGCGGGTCATGTCTTCCTCGATCCGACGTGATGAATCCCTCGTCTGTTCGAGTTCCGATTTCGCTGTAGCCAGCTGATGCTCGTATTGGCGGGTGACGTCATCAAGTGCAGACGCATGATGATGTTGCAACTCGCTTTTTACTTCCTCTGGCGAGAAAAATGGAGATAGCATGAAGTGAATTCAGCTCAACGCTGAGTAGGAAACAAAAAAGCGCAAACGATCTTCACCGGATACAAGATATAAACAACGCACACAAAACACAAACATACAATATACAGTACACAGACACGTATCAAACATGAGCTGCACTGCAACAACGCAGCAAACGTGCTTCGCAGATGTAGGAAGGGGTTTTCAGACTAAGAAATCTACAAGTGTGTTGAGAAGGCTTCACAGTAAGATATATTTGCGCACATCCTGTAATTCGTGGAAAGTGTTTATCAAAACACTCAATTTCTACCGGCTAGAAAACTTCGTTAAAAACGATTTAAACAGAGTTTTGAGGCAATTTAGCGACAAATTTTTGGCGCAAGCCAGCGAGTTACGACAGCGACATACTTTAATCACGTAAGTCTTCTTTTCACCCGATATACCAGATGCTGATTTGAAAAATGACTTAGTGCAACTGACAAAGGTATTTCTGATGCACAGACGAACTTTCAAAGGTTTCGTTAAGATCTTGAGAAACGACCAGATTTATTCACGGAATGATTAAGAAGCATTCAGCTTCACAGTAACTACAGTTCTAATATAAAACTCGTGGAAAAATTCGGCCAAGAAAGCCGTCGTTCCCGTACATTTACTCACAAACATGATCGTGTATGAAAAGAACGCAGTTGCTTGCTCTCTAGCGCGACAGTGCTCTCAGCGGCACACCGAGCGCATGTTGCTCGAAAACTGACAGGAGGAACGGACGAAAGCGCACGACATTACGTGGGAGTTCTGGCTACGCTACGTGGGAGTGAAATCGCTACGAACAGAGTGTTGCGGTGTAAAAAACAACGATAGCTGCGGCGACGAACCCACTGCGCAAGGAGCTAATCACGCCTGCGCACAGATCACAATTTGCCCGTTATTGGGGATAAGTAAAAAAATCTTAAGCAAGCTTAGCTGAGACTTAAGAGGGGCCAAAATCGTTTTTGAAAAAGAGCATTTTTTTACCTCACGCATGGAATTGAAAAATAACGCAGTTAGTAGCAAAACCCAACGCCAAACACACCATTGTTTTTCAGATTTTTAAAATTAGCCAGAAATGATGGTTGAACACCAAGAAACAAAATCTTATTATGTTTTACACATCAATGTTTTAGATCAAAATGTATGCCAACAGTTGTTGCCTGAATGATAAACTAGTAATCTAGTTATAAGGCCAGCTTTAATAGAAAATGGTAGGCGGTCCAGTTAATGAAGCAGATAAACAAAACTCTAAAACAAACACCATTCAACTTGACGATAGCACCACGCAAAAGCAAAAAAGTTTCGAGTAGAGCTCAGCGAAATTTTTTTCGCACAGCGCAAACGCCCGATTAGGTTTCTACAGAGTTGATGAATCAACCTTTCAACCATAAGCTATGCGCACTGAAAGATCCGCGAAATCTTCTCGCCCCTGAACGGGTTTTAACCGCAGGTTGCTCCTGCAACTGTCGCCAATATCACACTGAGCCGTGGACAACAGGATTACAGCATTAAGCTTGTCTCTAAGCAACGCGACTATTTCGTAAAAGAACGTGCTCTTGTTCGTTTTCATTATTTGCAGTACATGGTTCCGAATGGGGCGCAATTTCAGTTGCCAGCTGTTTTCGACAGCTTGCTTTCATTTAATACTAGCACTAACGGAAGTACGTAACAATCTTAATTGCCCATAATTGGAATATGTCAGTTGCGAACTTGAGAAGATTTTAGAAGTTTCACGTGCAACTGCATCCAGCGTTGTTTGTAGCGATCCGTTTGTCATGCGTCATAATGGTGACGAAACATTGATCATGATCATGATCATCCGATACTAAGGTTGTTCAAGAAACTCTACGGAGACTCCCAAAGCTGCGTCCGCATCAACGGGAACTCTCGGAGTGGTTTGACATCAAAAGTGGCATTAGACAAGGATGCGTAGCTGCTCCAGACCTTTTCAACTGCGTTGTTGACCACCTCATGTCACGGGGTTGCGGGCAGATCCCGGCCGTGTCCTTCGGCAACCTCCATCTTGCTGATCTCGCATACGCTGACGACACCATCCTGCTGTCCAATGATATCGAGAAACTCACGGCTGCCCTTTCAGTTTACGATGGCGAATCACGCAAACGGGCTTGAAGGTCAGCTGNGCGAAAACCAAACTGATGCATGTCGGTGAAGACCCCAGATCCTCCATCTCTAAACATCGATGGGAATGCTGTGGAATTTGCGGATTCATTTGTGTATCTGGGTTCGACAGTTACCAACAACGGTGACCCTAAACCCGAAATCGAGCGCAGATCCGCACTATCGTCAAATGTGAGGCAGGCAC
>JGI24159J19872_10004662_pt1 | contig 17535 bp, 14 predicted proteins | sample Ectturendosymbi4_FD_19872 | JGI IMG/M metagenome (IMG submission 19872) | reverse complement strand
ACACAACATAAAGTCAAACACCCCGACGAAAACTCGCACGGCGTCAAGAAGTGCTTCTGAAACAATACTGCATGCTTTCTTCATCAAGAAACTCAAACTAAATGTGATAGTGACTCCGCTCATCTGTTATTTCATAAAATAATCGCACTAGAGCTCAGCTCCACCCATAGGTATTGGCCACTGTATATTTCAACCGCAAACTACGGACCGCGGGCCGCACGCGGCCCCCGTGTACACAGAATACTTACATATAATGAAATAGGTAATACAAAACAAAATAAACATGTAATAAAATACCATCCTCCTAATGAAATGAACTAAGTTTGAACAATTAATAACATAAATATATTTGAAATTGAAAACATTAAAATATATAACAGGGTTTATTTTTTAAGGTGTTTTAGGGACCCGATGCGGGTTCCTAGAATCAAAGAAAATCGGGTCCCTAGAATCAGAGAAATCGGGTCCCTACAGGCCCATACCGGGTACCTAACATTTTCCTTAAATAAAACTGTATATAATGTAGTTTTTTTTAAATATAATTTGCAGACGCCGGCCATTCGCTGGGTACTGACAGAACAATGTGGCTCTCCCTGTAAAAAGCCTAGTGAAACCTACTTATTGGTCAAACACGCCAGAACCTCATCAGCAAGCTTAAAGAAAACTAAGATTTCCCCCGGATCAAGTGCGTCGATTTTAATGAACCAGATATTCTGGCCAACCCTAACGACTGAAAACCCTGGATATGACTGGAACCAGTGGCGTAATCAGCCCAAAATTGGGGGGGGCAAATGTTTTAACTTTAAGTCACCAACAGTATTTTGTTTGGAACACCGCCTCTCAAGGCACAAAATGACAAGATTTGCTAGAAATTTGGGAGCCATGTCCCTTGGCCCCCCTGGCTACGCCTATGACTGGAACCTCAGTTGATCCAGGAAAGTTGCCCCTCGCCAGATGTTGACGTAAGCTCCACACCATTCATTTTTAATGCAAGACTCAGGAGATTACCTGGTAATGCACAGCCTGGTTTTAAGACCGAAACGTTTTTAAAATGACCGAAAAAAATTAAGTAATTTCGGTCAGAATGTTTGAAAATATAGGCTAAAAAACGCTGTTATGGCGAGTTTTAATGCAACTGTGAGACAATTGACCGAAATGTCTCAGGAAAAATGACCGATTGTTTCTGCGAAAAAAAAACAGAATTGCACAGCCTATAATTATGATTGATTGTTACTTTTCCCTCCAATTTTTCTGTTATGCATGCTTCTACATTGGTTGTGGTGCCACGCTTTGTATTAACTCAGTGAAATTTGAAGACGATGAAAAGAATTTTTATTCGAAAGATCCAATGAAAAATTACATCATTTTTATTAGCGTTGTTATTTTTTTAATTCATTTGATGTCCTGGACGCCTGTCACCTTCCTCTCTTCTACACTGTCCGGCTATGCCTGGAGGTACCAAAAGTTTATGTGACAACCGCAGAGCTTCTTCATCGTTTGATCGAGTTCTTATCTATGGGGGCGCCGTTCGTAAAAAAATTATATCGGACATATTTAGCACAAAAACTGCTATCTATGCGCATATATAGCTATCTCTGCACATATTTGGCTATCTCTGTTATGGCGAGTTTTAATGCAACTGTGAAACAACTGTGATTTAACTATGTCTGTGCAGAGATAGCTAAATCTGCATGCATATATAACGCTGAAACGTGTCGGAGGAAAGCAAGGTATAAAAGAGAATGCTCTCACAGAAAGAGCGCGTTGAAAGCGGAGAGCTCACTTGGAGACGAGGACTGTATTGTAAAGAGAAAACGCTGTCACAGAAAAAGCGCATCGATTGAACTGCTCGGTTAGGCCTTATTGCCCGAAAATAACGTCGGCAAAACACCTTATCACTTTAGCAGCATTATCACAACAAACCTTACTGCTTCGAGAATCAAAGAAAAGAAAAATGCATACGTTCTAATATGTAATAAGCTGCAGTATTTACTAATACTTAAAATAAACAGCATTCCTGCACTGAAATGCGAAGTTCAGGTGCAAGATTTAAAGCAACGCAAGCTGCAGACATAAGGTGCAATGCGTACAGAACATGTACATTTCACTTAAATAGCATTCCTGCACTGAAGTACGAAGCTTGTAAGCTGTTGTTACGTGTCGTATCTTACCACAAAAATTGTACGACGGATTGGAGATTTAACACAATGTAGGCTATAACCTAACTACGATTCCTGCTTTACAATGTCAAGTTTGCAAACTGTGGCATCTCGTTTTTCTGAAGTTAGTCTATCACAAATGACTGTACGAGTTGGAGATTTGAAACACCGTAGGCTGTAGTAGCCTACCTGCATACATTTAACCCAGGGGTGTGCGCGCGTGTGCCCAGAATTATCAAGCCGGAAATATAAAAATTTGTTTGTACTAAAGAGAGAGGTTTCAAAATTTGTTTTTAGTGTATTTCCCACCTTATGTTTGCAGCTTGAGTTACTTTAAATCTCGCACCTGAACTTCGCATTTCAGTGCAGGAATGCTGTTTATTTTAAGTATTAGTAAGTACTGCAGCTTATTACACATAAGAACGTATGCATCTTTCTTTTCTTTGATTCTCGAAGCAGTAAGGTTTATTGTGATAATGCTGCTAAAGTGATAGGGTGTTTTGCCGACGTTATTTTCGGGCAATAAGGCCTAGCCGAGCAGTTCATTCGATGCGCTTTTTCCATGACAGCGTTTTCTCTTTACAATACAGCCCTCGTCTCCAAGTGAGCTCTCCGCTTTCAACGCGCTCTTTCTGTGAGAGCATTCTCTTTTATACCATGCTTTCCTCTGACACGCTTCAGCGCTATGTATGCATGCAGATTTAGCTATCTCTGCGCAGAGATAGTGAAATCTGCGCAGAGATAGCTAGCTATTTCTGCGCAGAGATAGCAGTTTTTGTGCTAAATCTGTCCGATATAATTTCTTTACGAACGGCGCCCCATACTTATTCACTGCTAGGCCGCATCTAGTAGAGCAGTTTGCCTTTTATGGCAACTAGGCGCAGTTTCCGGTCAGGCATGACGATTAACTGCAACCGGTGATGAGGCTACAATTCGGGAGTACTGCGCTTTTTGAGACAGTGGAATATCCTTTAGCCATCCTTATTCCCAGCTCCACTCTGGCCCGGAGTGGTTGACGCTTGACAGGGCTCCCGTTATGGATCAAATAGTTTGTTTTTTTTATAAAGGGCGGACTGATCTTTTTCAGCCATGCAAGGCAATCAATCAAGTTATGGGGAATCGATAGGCAGATGGTAAATATTTTTCACTCTGGCAGCCTATTCAGCTGAACCTGGACCTAACGTATTGGCTACGGCTTTTCTTGGGGTGTTCTAGGCGATGCGAAGTTAGGTCTGCTAAACTAATGAGCGATCAACTCAGTGACTCCAACCTTGGCCCAGGTTCGCTACAAAAATTTTCACAGCGATCATCCACTCCTGCAGAGGTTCTGCTACTGAGTGCCACACACACGTTTTTTGTTATTATCTAAAATACTATCTTTTTTAACTTTTTGCAAACCATCTCGTTCAACAAGAGAATATTAGATTTACTGTCAAGTTTTTATAAGTACACATTACAGTCATTCATTAACTGTATTCCATTCAGATTTGAGAAAAATTGGTGGATCGAAATTTTTCTGTCCTCAGAAACAGATTTCTTTTCTGTTACGCTTATAGGATTTCTTTGCCATTGCATGTGATCGCTTTTTGCGCCTTTCATTGCAATACAGATGGTTCGGAGAAAAAACGATGTACAAGAATGAAAACGCTGGCGGTGCGAAAAAGGTGCCTGCCGGATGTTGCGTTAGCCTGGTGGAAAGTGTAGTAGCTGCATGCTTCTTGCTTGATCCCGCAGTGCAGCGCGCGAGAATGCAGCGCAATATTAATCTAACACGCCTTGCACGTGACAGCGAGGTGCCCTCGCGAGAGACGACTTTAAAAACTGGGAGGCTCGACGCGCGCGGTATGAGATGCTTCCAGTTTTCTATGAGACGCGAAAGAAAGTCAGCGAAAATAAAAAACGTCGTGATGCAAGAATTGTGATGCAAAAATTTAAGTTTCGCACAGAGCCAGGAAATCCTACACAACAACAACAAGAGAGCAGTTTCTTACAGGTCGTACTTATGTTAGACTTGCTCTCAATCGTCATATTATCGACATTGTTTGGTTCACGTTAACATTATTATTTTATCCGTGCGTTGGCAGACAACAGAAACGCCTTGGTTGTTACCACAAATCATATTTCACGGCCCTGGTTTAAGTCCAGTATTATTTTTTAAATGCGTTAGCGGTCGCAGCTGTATAAGTTATTAGCGTAAACAAGTCGTTCTGCCACCAAAAGCCCAGTGCAGTGATTTTACGTTTTTTCCAAAGATACACACCAAACTGTAGCAAAGCTCAAGATGCTAAAAGCCTGTTGAAAGAGTTTGTTCTGAATGTTATTTGAAGATTTGCAGCTAACAGCAAAACCGACGTCAACTTGTACTTCTAAGCTTTTGCCATATTATATTACCACTAAACCGTGGGAACCAGAGATGAGGTGAAAAATTGAAAACCCTTCTCGACATTTGCACACTAGCAAACTGACTTCAGTATCCCGAACCTACGCTTTTACCGTTTTCAAAGAACTTGATCTTGAGGCGACACGCGGTGCTTCAATCGTATGAGCGGAAAGTGAGGTCTGCCGATTAAGAAAGTCAATACGGCTGCCGCTCTGGCAGCAATTCTTTCATTCCTATGCGCAACTCCAGTGATAGATTTGGTGAGCAAACAACGCAGTTACGCCCAAGACCTTAAGTCATCGTCCAAGAATGGCCGCCTATACCTCGGTGCCGGCACTCGATTACATTCGTGGCGACATTCAGACGCTCGTAACTTTTTTCGTACTCGTTTTTGTGCAACAAAAGTTTAAACGGATGTTCTAAATATCTGAACGGATTTGTCCTGAAAATTTCTGGTATTCGAGCGTGAAATCTGCGGGTTATATCTGCGGGCTATTTAGTGCTTGCATCGCGCAACTCACCACGCGTGCGACGCTTTTTCCAAAATGGTAAGATGCAATCAGTGTTTGCGTTACAACACGATAACTTTCTTGTAACGAACATAATTGTAGCACTTTAAAAATGCTGTAACGGTATTGCTTTAGAACTTGTCACCATCTTACCTTAACCACGCAACGGACCAAACAAGAATTTTCTGATTGAAAGCCCAGAGTAAAGCAAGAATCAAAAACAAGACCAAATACACCAATGAAATCAAACTGGGATATATGATTCCTGCAACAAAGCATCGTCTGTTACAATGGCTATAACAAATACTTATGCCACAAGCCGTTGTTGTGAAATTTGGTGCACAAAATAACTTCAAAAAATACCTGTGGATTTACAACAAGCTCCAAAACGCAAGCTCATGCCTTAACCTTGCTGGAATACACTTGATCAAAAGGTTCAGAATCAGAAAGATCTTCAGACCTGGCATGAATGCTTTCGCTGCATCTTAAAACGCACGACCGCGAGAGTATACACCGAAATTACTTCGCACTTTGTGCGCACCAAATAATTTTCACCAAATAAATTTTCGTCTCCGAAAAGCATACGCCAAGTAAGACGGTTCAAACTGCATCAAGGTAAGATTTTCGCTTGAAATTAGTTTTACATAAAAATAAAAGTTTGATGACCGATATGAGCGTGTGTGCAAGCGAGAGACAGTTGTGAAAGATGATTACAAGTCAACAAACATTATCGCCAACCACAAGTTCAAATGCCACGGAAGTGCTTTTTTTCATTTGTAATTCCCAGCTTTGTCTTAGTTTTCAACAAATTCGCAAAGGGTTTTCTTATTTTCACAAGGGGGGAGACTTTTGCAGACGGTTTCCATATTAAAAGTGCAGTAGTTAGAAAGTACTTCTCAGCCTGTTTTGATTGCGAGACAAACTAAAGTATAGCGTAAAACCAGTGGAGAATGATGCGAGTTGCAGGGTTTTGTCCTAATTTGCAATGAACAAATGCGAATCTAAAAAAATATGCTTTGGCCAGCACGTGTGAAATCTTCCAAGGACTGTTCTGGTTGCAGATCACCTGCATTGCATTATTTGCCTCCATATATGCGACCTCAACCATTTTCAGAATACTGAAAAAAAACGGAAAAATCGAACATGCGAGGTGTGTGATGGGACTGATTAAAGACAGAGCTTGACTGTGATGCGGTGGGTTGACAACACATTTGTATGTTGATAACACTTATAGAGACGATGCGGTGGATTGATGGCCCTAATATGTTTTTTGGTGACATGAGGTTTGTACAAAGCCTTAAATGCAAAGTGGAGGCTTTCAAAAATTACGATGAAGTTGCGAATATTACATAAAGTATCGCTAGAAGTAAAAAACAAAAACTGAGAGCACTTTGGTTTAAACAACGAACTACAGCAAAGCTAATGAGGATAAGTTCGGTTCTTACCTGCAAGAGCCATGAACAATATATTTAAACAAAGCAAGGTTGCATTTTTCAAACGCGCGGCAGCATATATTTGTATTTTTCTCTTTTCCTGTGACGAGCTTGGCAATGATTCAACATTATCCGATTGCTGCTGCTCATTCTGGTGTCTCAGTTGCGCTTTAAAAATGGTAAGAGTAATCTGAGTTTGTTTAGCTGGATCGCAAATGTACGAACACCAAACTTCAGTCTTTGTAGTACACCGGAGTTGTTTGCACCTAGTCCATTTTGAACGTAGGTTCCAGCTGATTACAAACATGATTTGTAACGACGCAAAAATGCAAATGCTCGCAATCGTACTGTTCAGCGCACACCAGCTGGCTGTAACCAAAATTAAGCATTGGTGACCCCACAAGGCCGTCTTGACAAGCTGTCGAGGCATCACTGTTTGTTTTACGCGCAGGTCTGCAAGGAGCTTGTTATTAGCTGCTCTGGATAATGTGACAAAGGACTGGCAGTCAAAACGCATATATCTTCCCAAGTTCCCGGAAGCGACGCGAAAAAAGTGGGGAAGAATGTTCTGGATTTTTTCTGTTGCGGAATTCACAAACCATACAACAAAATAGCCTACGTTTTGGTGCCACATGAAAAAGCAAAGGAATGTTGTTCCCCCGCAACGTAGGTAAAAAGAGAATATTTACGCACGCCCCACCGAGACAAAGGCGTAGTGATAAAAAACTGGGGAGCTACAGCATTTTGACCGAAAAAGTATGTTCGTGCCCAAAAAGTATATTTTTACAAAAATTTACAATTTTACTTCTGCAAGCAATGCAAAGACACAGTAATGCCATTTTCACCCCATTAATACCACACAAGAGTTAATTGACAAAAAACTCATTTTTGCTCTCTGTTCCACAAATGTATAAAAATTGATGTTTTAACACAAAACATTTGTTCTTATGTTTGAAATTATTTTGCCCGAAAGCTACACTCCCTACCTTCTATGCCTATGACTGGCCATAATGCCATTATCAGTTTTTCATTTATCCATATTAATTTGAGTCTTGTTGCGCGACGTGCATAAATGACGAAAACACGAGGATGAAAGATATCAGCGAGATGTCAGGTGTGTGCCGATTCTGTGTAGCGAAAAGCAGTCAATAATTGCCAACTATTGTCGAAAACAGCAAGTTTTGCAACCGTGCATTTATCACTCGAACAAACAATTGATCTTCTGGGACACATCTCATGAGAGCGTGCAGATGTGAGACAAAATCCAGGACGAATTTGACTCCGTCTCAAGTGGTTTGTCAAGCGAGTACACAACGCCTGCAGGAGGTGTGCGTACGAAAACAGAGTTGAAGCTTAAGTTTGTCAAAATGTTTCGGGTCGATTTCGGGCCTGCATACAAATTTTTTTTATAACATTCAGAGTAACGATTTTTTTCATTTGTTGTGCTCACTGAAGTGATTGTGTTTTTTCTTCAGCTAATTCCATTTGCAAACACAGCTGCGTTCTTTTGTTCTCTGCTGGGATTAGTCTCACACTCCTTTTGAGAAGGCGACAGCCGTGAGGAAATTAGCACGCGATGGCATTGCGTCAAAGAAATCAATCACTCCTGCGATGCTTGGGTTGTTTCAAGAAACGATGGCCTTACACAGGCTTTTCATACCTATAGCGCTATACCAGATAGTTTCTTTTATGCCTATAGCGCCATCGTGGATAGTTTCGTGATAGTTACATTTTTTCTTGAGAAACATTACATTCTGCAACATTATCGGTGACTAACAAGCTAAATTTGTGCTTGTTTAAGCCAATGTTTTGGTAAAGGTGTGATAAAACCATGCACTTGCAGCTATTCCCGACTACCCGTACACTACGTTTTTTGATACTCTGCAGTTGCGCTTATCTTGACTCACTCGGTAAATTTGGTTTTCGGGCCTATATCGGGCTTCAAAAACAAATGTCGGTCTCGGGCCGGGTTCGGGCCGAGTTCGACCTTCAAAATGAGGCCCATTTATAACACTGGACGAAAAGCATGGTGACATAACATGGCCAAAGGAAATAGATGCAACTTCTACAGAAAGCACCGCATTACTGCTAGATGTTGATTAATGGAGAAGACAATTCAGACTAACATTGACAAAACCGTTTTCGCATTGATCACCGCTTCGCTTACATTTCGCTTACAAGTAGAGCTCATGGCCAGGTTCCACACATTTTATAAGGGTGTAAGCATTTTAAATGAATGTTTTAGCTGAAAATCCAACACGAAAAGGTAATATTTTAACAAGTTGTTATCGGTAAATAGATCAGTTACGATTAATTCTTAGTACATTGGTTAAGTTAGTATGAACAAGAATTATATTTGCTGCTTAAAAACATACTATTCTAGAGTGCAAAATAAGAAAATTCACTACATAATGAAAAAAGATTAAACCAATAATACCCGTCAGTTTTTTCAGAGCGGAATAGGCTGCAAATGCACAAAGAAAAACAACCACATCCGGAAGTAGTATCCTTATGATATTTCCTGGATCAGCTCGGTCAAGTCTAAAAAACAGGGAAATCATGAAATATAATTTAAACACTTTTGAGAATGTTGCCAACACATTATTAAAGTTATGACCCAAAAAAACAAATAGTTCAGTTAAGATTTTGTTGTGAGATAATATAAAATTAAGAGAAAAAAGGTGATCCACTTTCTCACAAAAAATACCCAAGATTAAAGCGAAGTAAGAAGCTTATTTTAAAATTCCTACACATAAACCATTCTAATTGAATAAGAGCTGATGATGCCTACCTAATACGTGAAACATGATACTCTGTTAAGATCTTAGTGTTTGATTTTTTAACTATGAAAAGATTCCTTTCAAGAAACAAGCATCGGTTAGCTTATTTAATCGCTTATTAGTCACAAAAATTGGCACTCAGTAAATTACACACACTAAATGTTATTATATATTGGTCTATTAACTAAACGGGACCCTGTATGACTGATGGAAAATTTGATTAATCTCACCTGTAATGGAGACACATCTCCTCAACAGCCATTCCCTGACAGAATGCTACCCGAAAAAACACTAAGTTTTTCATTGTCTCATTCTGGATTTTACTAATGGTCAAAACAAGTCCACGGGTGAATTTACTCAAAAAGTAGTTAGCCATTTCTTAAGTCAGTGAACTCGCCAATGGTTTTGAGCCATCTATCACAGAAGCAGAGTCCATTTAGAGGTTTGCCAGACCTCTACATATATCGTAAAAGCCAAAGACCATTGTTTCCCAGGCCCTATTTTATTTTTTGTATCGAAGTCAAGGTCTGAATAGTCGTTTTCCAGGCTACTATATTAATTTACTTATATTATGTCAAAGTCAAAATACAGGTGCACCTATTCTCTATTCTAAATCGATTATGTCAAAGTCAGTTTGCTTGTTTCATCTCGTTTATATATAGACTTTTAGTTTCAAACTTAGATAACTATCTCAACAGTGAGGATTTATGGAAGTGAAGTCTTCTGCAGTCTGCCAAAGCTTGTTCATAGTTCAGAAAGATGGTCTGGGAGCTGACAAGCCAAACCCTGCTAAGAGAACAATCGTGCTGTACGCGATTCTTAATGGCAACTCAACCATGTGCCATCTAGTTAAGTATGGTGTCAGCTTCTTCATCGCTTGAGCCAGTTCTTGTAATCCACTGCTAGGCCGCACTAGATCTCAGGGCAGGTGCTGAGCAGCCATTCCATTGTCCCGTCACCCAGAACCGTCAGGCCATGCACTCCATAGGGAGGCCGAAGGATTGGACAGTGAAGGACAACATGGTCAACGGGTGTTCCTCTGTGCCACACTCACAAGCTGCAGGAGCCATACCCCATTTGTGTACCGTACTTATTCGATTGTTATCCGCCCTTGATTGTAAGCCGCACAAAATGGTGTAAAAAATGAATGTACGCTGGCCCTTAATTGTACGTCGCACTTGAACATAGGTTGCCTAAACCTCCGAGGAACTTTCATGTACGAGCACGTTTTGCGTTTTTGTCAACCCTGATAATGATGCTCATACGACTACAACTGCCTTCTGTTCATCACAATCTCTCCTGTGATGGGGCAAGTACGTGTGCACGTGATGCTGAAGAGAGGAAAGATAATGCAAAAAGAGAGTTTGGTCAACAAAACGTAGGCATGGAAAGACTGGGCACCATCTATACCAGGGGTGGCCAAACCTGCTCTGTGTATGAGCCGCCCATCGTAATACCCAAGTTAGTAAGAGCCGCAACATAAAAATCTAAAAACACGAATTTATTTGCAATCTACGCTTCTGTGACATCATAATTATTTTTGGAACGATTTGCATTAAAGTAATACTGCACGGCACGCTAGCTACAACAGTATCATTTTACAATTTTTCTACACTTTGCAATAGAAATAAAAAATAAACAAATAATAATTTTGCGGAAAGTTCGAAGAGCCGCATGCAAATGTTCGATGAGCCGCAGTTTGGCCACCTCTGATCTATACCTTTCGATAAGCTAAAGAAAAATATGTTAAGCCACCGTCGATTGTAAGCCGCCCTTTATTGTAAGCCGTATGAAATAATCATAAAAAAACTCTATAGGCCACAGCTTACAATTGTAAAATCACGGAAGCAAGAGCAGAAACGTTTGACACCAGTGCGGAAGCGGTTAAGACAGACCCACGCTGTTCTTGGCAGGGCCATTCCAGGAGGGTGGGTTCCGATGTTGGGGATGGAAGTACGGAGTCTCGTAGTGTTCTCCAACCACTCCGCATTCTATCGGTGATCCACCCAGAGCGCCGCATTTCTGTTGTTGTCGTCAGATGAACTAATGAGTGGTTGTGCGGCTGGTACAAATGATGCTGTGCATTCCCACCCATTGGACAGGTAAGCACTGAGTGGAGCAGATGTCAAGGCTCCACAACATGGCGTGTTAAAGACAGTGTGGCTACTTTGTGACGAAGTTCAGCAGGATGGATGCCCACAAGGATAGAAAGATTGTCCTCTGGTGTAGGACACAGGCATCCAGTCACAGTTCGCAAGGCATTGTTGATGACAGGATAATGAGGCGGTTGTGAGCACTGCGACACCAGACAGGCGTGCAGCACTTTGCTGTTGAATGGATCAGGGCTAAGGTGGGTGTTTGCAACGTTGTTGCCCCAGCCCCGAGTCCAAGCCAGCAAGTTGCCTGAAGAGTGCAAGGCGGGACGTTAGCTTTTTGCAAAGTGACTCAAGGTGTCGACAATACATGAGAATCTCGTCCAACGTTACTCCGAAGTATTTAGGCTCAGAGCAAAAGGGCAGGGTTTTGTCACTGAAATTGACTTTGAGCTCACATTTAGCTTCCTTGTTGAGATGGAAGACTGCCACACCGTTTTTGTAGTGCTGAGCTTTAACTTCCAGGTATGGAGTCTGGAGGTATTTACCTATAGTCGCCATGTCTTCGCTGAGCACTCCTTCCAGTACATCTCAGCTAGCGGAATGTGTGTGAGCCCACTTCAAGATTGGCCGATTTACACACTCCTTGAATACCTTTCTGTGGAGCTTTCATTAAAGTCTTTACCATTAACAAATTTACATTATGTTCTGATACTTGAATTACACACAAAAAACTTGCCTTTCAAACCCAATATATCTGGAAATGTTTTCTGCAGGGGAGCCTGGAAAAAAATACAAAATACTAATCACAAGGCAAACGATTCGTAATCCCAATGCAATGAGATGCCTGATGGAACCACCAAATGCTGGTGAATTCATTAGAAAATGATATAAAATATTTTGAAGTACCAATACATAAACATCAATGTAAAACAGCAACATCAATTTGCAGATAAAGCTTACAGAAAAATTTAACAAAATGCTGCCAAAACAAACCTATTGAAATATAATGCACAAGCAATACTAGTTGCATCTGCCACACAAAATATTGGCTCAAGCATGAAAAACGACTTTTGTACATCCTTTCCTAAACAGAAGCATTGTACTTACCACATTACAATCTTTTAACAAAATACAGAGTAACAAATAGGACAGGAAGTCCAGAACACAATACAACTTACATGCAATACCAAGAATGCTTCCATATGGTGGGGTTGCAAGAAGAGCAATCTGAAAACCCACTTGAGCAATCACAAATAAAGACGACAAAATGGTGAGAGCAAATGAGATACTTCTTCCTCTTGCTGCACAAAACAATCGACTCATGAACTAAAATGGGTATATACCAGGGGTGGCCAAACCTGCTCTATGCATGAGCCGCAGTTCGTAAAACCCAAGTTACAAAGAGCCACAACATAAAAATCTAAAAACATGAATTTGTTTGCAATCTACATTTCTGTGACATCATAATTCTTTTTGGAACGACTTGCAAAAGTAATCCACAGTACCATTTTAGAATATTTCTAAAAATAAAAAACAAATATTTGGAGCATAAAATTGGGATAGACTTAAAAATTTCATCAACACTACAAAAGCCTTCAGAACTGAAGATGGATTAAGAATAATCTGAAACGTCTCAAAATAAAACATGTATAGTTTTTTGAAAGCTTTTTTAGTGTTGAAACAAGGAATATATAAAAATAAAAAACAAATATATAATTTTTCGGAAAGCTAAAAGAGCCGCACAGAAACCTTGGAAGAGCCACATGCGGCTCGTGAGCTGCACTTTGGCTACCCCTAGTATATACTATGAAACCAACTACAAGTATGCTACCACAAGTTGGTTTCAACACATTTTCACATTTTAATCTCTATAACAAGATGCTGTGCCTGAGGTTTCAAATTAGCTACTGAAAAGTCATAATACTAGCCTTGGACACAAAAATACACAGATCACCAGAACTAGATGCCCATCCTTCACACAAATACTTGTATTATCAAGTCATGTCAGCTGGGTTCTTAAACAATTTACGGTGCATATCAAAATAACAAACCAGCTCTCATTGCGGTGAGAACTGGCAAGACAGCCAGTTTACATTTTTGTCAATGCTCAAAATTAGCAAAAAAGTTTGCAAATTTATGCTAAATATGGTGTTCAGGTAAGAAATTTAATGCACTCCAAATGCAGTGGAGCAACTGCAATGCTAGTTGAAAACAAATACCTTTTGCTTAGATGCTACTTGTGACCAACCAACTCAATTTTGACCTCTAGAACTTACTGTGCTGTTTTCAAATATAGGCTATTAAGCAATCCTACTTTTCATGAGTAATACAATAAAACCACACATGCTCACAAACATATGGACAGGTGCAACTAAGAAGCTGGTAATATAGCTCAAAATCAAATTTTGCTATACTTTCAAACAGATCAAATGTCTACAAACATGATAAAAAAATTAAGTAAACTATCAAAATGCCCAAGATCTATTAGTTAACACAAAAATATACGATGAACTCAATACAAGGCAATAAAAATAAACTCAACTTACATATACTGTAGCCTTTGAAGGTTGGTGTGTAAGGTAATATGAGTAAGAAAATGAGATATACAGCTGATAAAACATTGAAGCGAAACAATACACCTGAAAGAAAAAAGGCAAAGTGATACTATTTGCACAATCAGAGTTAACACCTTCACCAGTGTTTTTGCATTTACTGCCAATTATGTGAATTCACATGATTTTTTGTACGTTGTGAGTGTCAAGTGACTTGAATTCACACTGTTCACAAAACACCCAGCCATTCAGTAACAGAAGCTGTTTTTTTTAATAGCTATGTGAAATGATTAAGAACTATTACAAATTTTTTAAAAGGTAGTGACTATTCATCTGCCTCACATGATGCAGTTCAAACAAAACATTCAGTTTGTCACTCAAGCAGCACCGATGTCATAGCATAACGGATGTGTTTGAGGTCAGCTGTGCGAAAGTTTTTGGTTCTGCTCTTACCTTGGCAACTTTCATTTTGGTAGTAGTGGTTCCACATTACAAATTATGACACCACTTCTTCTTTTCTTTTTTCAAAAGTTTCAAAACTTCTGGTTTAGGGGTTAGCATTACGGTTACTGTTAAGGTTAGGGTTAGGTTTACCTTTAACGTTTAGTATGTTTCCACCAAGCCTACTGCACTCTTGTTGTGTGTTACTATAATGTTACAGGTGGTGGACGAATAAGGTTTCACATATGAAGGTCCACAGGCAGACCTGTAGCCACTGCCTTTTCAAAAAGTTTTTGGTGATATTTATTTTTCAGAAATACTGACAATGCCCAAACACACCTAAACCTGACCAAACATTAAATGATATGTTTAATAAATATATTCCATGCTTACTGCAATCTTTTCAAATTGCATTTTAATTTGTTTTATGAGGTGGTGTAAAATATGCCAAAACCCCCATAAATGTTTGGCATGGAGCATGATTTTGGCAAAAATTACCAAGAGAAAAGGTGGGAAATGGTATGTTCAATGAAAATAATTAAGGTGCCCTGTAAAATACGGAGCTCTGTAAACTGTGGAGCTTGGTTGTGGAGGTTTGATGACGTAACCAGAGTCACTAAAACTGATATTTTGCGTTGAGCAATGAGAACTAAACGGAGTAAAAATAATTTTACTGCAAAAGGTGATATTACACTATGGTAAAAGAAGTCTATTTTGAAGTTTGATAATTTTTGGTAATCTGAGTTTCAAAACGGTTTGGGGACAAAAAATAGGTTTCAACAGTTGTGAATGTATAAAATTTTTAAACATTGCAAACATCCATGCATTAGATGTTTGGGGGAAGCGCATATTTATTTGCAATAATAAAATATTTTTCCTTTGCTTTTTTCCGTTTATTCCTTTTGCAATGCAACTTTTTTCCACTCCGGTTACGTCATCAAACGGATAACACTAAATGGAGGGCCGGCAGGCCAGGAGGGCCGTATTGCCAAATGAAAAAATATGAATTTTCTGCGGGCTGGTGAGCTACAGAAAAGGGCAGGCCGGCAGGCTACACTACAGGACGGGCCAGTGGACTGCACATGAAGGCGGGCCGACGGGCTGCACATTTAGCTTGGTTGCAGAAAAGGGTGGGCAGGAGGGCTGCCTTTTTCTGCAGCCCACCATGCCCTTTTCCGCAGCCCACCAGACCACCCTTTTGTGCAGCTTGCCGGCCCGCCCTTCTGTCTTCTGTGCAGCCCGCCAGCCTGCTGAAAATCCACGTTTTTCATTTGGAAACACGGCCCTCCAGCCCGCTGGCCTTCCAATTAGTGTTACCCTCATGAAACCTCCACAACCAAGCTCCGCTATTTACAGACTCCGCCTTTTACAAGGCACCAACAATTAATGCTTTTTGCACTATGCTTGTTTATGTCACATGTTAGTTTATTTTTAAAGGAAAGGTGACACCTGACAAGAAAACAGGCCAAAACCGCGTGGCACGTAGTGTGTGTTTTTTCAGGGAAAAATTTTAAAATGGCCACAAAAGTGTCAAGAATTGCCTGCACATAATCAGTGATGATCCAAACCTGCTAAAACCTGGTAGGTAATTATTGTGCAGAAATATAACTGTAGGTTTCAGGTTTTGACATAAATTTTCTGGACTTTTTTCTGAATTTTCTTCAAATTCTTGTCCAGATGGAGACTTAGACTGTTAAACATTTCGTACAGCAGCTCAACATGATCAATGGCTGGATAATCATAATTTGCAAATGCAAGCAGACCAAGTAAATTTTGTGAACTCGATGCAAGCAGTCTAGCATAAGTATTAATTAGGTGAAATTCTACCCGTTTTGCACGTACTACTCACTGCAATACTCACTTGCAAACAAACATAAAGGAAGACATATCCAGTAAGCAAACCACGCCAAACCACTGGAAAGACCCATTTCCACCAAAACTAAGTGTCTAATTCAGTAATGCGGTCTAATAACAATGAAGGTTGTCTCGTAACCAAGTCGAGTTACATTTCGATTCCACAATGCCACCTCTGCCGGCGTACCATGCTTAATCCGCTGCGAACCAAAGCAAAAGCAAGCACGGTTTCCCAGCAAGTAACACTGTTCGGCAGAAGCGAGGTCCGTCGAAGCAACAGAGATGATCACTATCCGGGTTGCCAATTGGATATCCGGCTGGATAGTGAGTTTGCAACCGGATACGGATATCCAAAAACTGCTTTCAAATGGGAACCGGATAGGGATCCGGATATCCGAAACACTTTTATCGATGTTTCGAGGATTCAGACTTTTGGAAAAAGTTACACATTGCACGATCAATCATTCATTATCTTCAGAAGCATCTTTTCAGCCTTCTGTGCCATGACTCCAAGTCTGTATTTGGTATAATCTCTGTACCGTAATGTAATCCCATTCCCCCTTTTAAACTGCTAATTGGACACGCCAAGTTTGGGTATCCTGTAAAAGGCGGCGTTCCGTGAAGAGCGGAGCTTGGTTGTGGATGTTTGATGACGTAACCAGAGTCGCTAAAACTGATATTTTTCTTTGAGAAATGAGAACTAAACGGAGTAAAAATAATTTTATTGCGAAAGGTGATATTAAACTGCGGTAAAAGAAGTCTATTCTGAAGTTTGAAAATTTTTGGTAATCTGAGTTTCACAACGGTTTGGGGACAAAAAATAGATTTCAACAGTTGTTAATGTATATAACTTTTAAACATTGCAAACATCTATGTATTAGATGTTTGAGGGAAGCGCATATTTATTTGTAATAATAAAGGATTTTTCCTTTGCTTTTTTATGTTTATTCCTTTTGCAACACAACTTTTTTCCACTCCGGTTACGTCACCAAACCTTCGCAACCAAGCTCCGCTATTTACCGAGCTCTGCCTTTTACAAGCAACCCAAGTTTGTCAGCATGAATCTGTTCCTGATGTGACAAGATACAGCTCTTTCAGTAACCTACTGTATACATTGAGGACGTTGTTTGCTGCGTACCTGGACAAACGCTAGCTAATGCAGGCCTGCTGTGATCTCTAGTTTAGACTAGCTAGAGCAGTAGTTCTCAACCTTCTGATCTTGGCGGACCCCTTGTGGTGCTGTCTATTGCATCACAATAGGCCTTCCCTGCGGGGGATAAATCTCAATAAGCTTTTGTATTGTCCCATCACAATAGGCAATTAAGCAAATG
>JGI24159J19872_10004660_pt1 | contig 17538 bp, 12 predicted proteins | sample Ectturendosymbi4_FD_19872 | JGI IMG/M metagenome (IMG submission 19872) | reverse complement strand
TTTACACATTGCATAACCCTGCATAAGTGCTTTGCCTTCACTAAAATTCTGCTCAGATACTTGAGATTTCTTTTCCATTTAGAATTTCCATACTTTTTCAAAACCTAATGTACATTTTGGTCAAATTCAATACTTTTCAGAGGTCTTGAAAACCAATTTTGAAATTCAATACTTTGAATACCGCGTGGGAACCCTGATAACAGCGTTTTGTCAACACCTACTGAGGCCGATAAAATCGGCCGCTTTGGCCGATATCGGCAAAACCATCGGCCGATTATATCGGGCTGCCAGGCCGATATATCGGTCTATCTCTAGTTGTTTCGTGACATGCAAGTTTTCATCGGTTATTTCAACATCATGACAGAAATGTTGGGCGCAAATGTGGGAGGAATGTTTATGAGGACTTTCACGTTGATGTTTTTGCAATATGCAAGTTTGTGTCGGTATTTGGGTACCACAACGGATCTTTTGAAAGCATTTTCGATATACCTCGAAAAACGGATATTATGAAAACAAGTCCGATATGTCTCAATTTTTTTACTAACGATGCCCTCTATACTTTTAGGGTACCACAAGTTTTTTGGAATCCAGTGAAGTAGGTGCGGCCAATAACGTTTGGGCAAGATTTTTCTGCTTTTTTGATGTGCAAGTTTCATCGGTTTTTGAGCACAATTGCTGAATTTCTAATGCCAAATGCAGCAGACATGTTTTTGAAAATGTTTTTAAATTTTGTGCAATACAGTAATTTCCATAGGTTTTTGGACATTGAGCACACTTTTTTAAAGCACATGTACATGTAGGCTAAAGATTTTAGGAAATGGATCGCATGAAGTGTGGTTTTTGCTCAAATCTGCAGCCCTTTGGTGATAAAGAATGCAACTAATTGCCTTTGCTTTTCTTCAGACGACGCTTCTTACGATGAAGACTATCCGGACGATTTTGAAGAGGATTCAGAAGGAAGTGGTATGCTGGTTGATAACTTAGTTCGGAGTCAAACATAAGTGTGTAATGCGAAAGAAGCCGAGTAGGTGTTCGATAAAACTGTGGGTTTTATTTCATGGCGCTCTTCGGGCAGGCTGCTTGACCAATGAGTTTCTGAATCTGCAGAGCAAGCAAGTTGGTGTAGATTTTAAATAAGCAATCCTTTCACGCAACTATGCAGGACTTACTCTGTACCTCGCTGTTATCCAAAATTTGTTGTGCTGTTCAAGCATAGTACTGTACTAACATTTACGACCTTCCTATTGCCATGCGTAAAGTACTGCCAATGCACAGCTGGAAGAACAGCGAAGTGAAGGAAAGCATCGAGCTGTTCAGAAAATCTTTGTCTTATCAGTGCGCGCTGCAACTGGCCAGATGGGTTGCCCGATATTTTTCGATATTGATTACATGCTCATGCAGTGACTAAAGCAGATGGGTGACAACCCAGCAGGATGTTCGCAATCGCACGCGAAGTATTCATAAATTGAGTTAAATATAAAATTTTGATTGCTTTTGCACGTAGGTGAAACGTATGCGCTATCCGATGTTTTATGATTCTGTTTCGAAGGTAAACAAACATGTATTTGTAAATATTGAAGATCTGTCAAAAAGAAGTTTTCAGTTACGCAACTTTGGGCAAAAATGCTCTGAAATTTACAAATTTCTACCAAACATGTTCAATTGGAAAATACTAAATTTATGCTTTATACGATCAAACCCACTACGAAAGATACGGCTTGCAATAGGCCATTTTTTTCAACGCTGACGCTACCATATTCCTTGCAGCCTCCTTTTTTCTATACTGCAGCGTTAAAGTAACACTGAGTGGCAAAGGATTTGCACGAAGTCAACTCTTACAATGTAACATCCACTGAAAAATAGTTCTTGAGCATTTTCCATCGGCACAGCCCAACAAGTGGCATATCACTGATTTGGAAAGGGCTCCTGCCATGCATTGATCGTAAGCAAAATTCCCTCCAAGGTGCACAAATATGCAGTACCACAAGACTATTTGCATAGTGAAATCTCAAACTCACGCACTTGCAACATTTCAAACATTGGACAAGCACAAAAGCAAGGAGAAACTATTTGAATTAAATGTGTACTTTGTTCATATTTTGAAAAGATTTTATAATTATTCTAATAATTCACGAAGTTTGTAAATTACTTAGAACTCTGCTATCTCAGCCTTAAAACATTTGCTCAGTGTAAAATTTCTTAGAGGAAACACTGATCGCAAGCTAAAAGGACCACTTGCTAGAATGTCGTATTTTCCGTATTTTTGCTCAAATGTTAAATAGTCCACAGAATTTCGAACAATTAAAATGTTTTTTGCCTCGAATCTTCTCAGTCGGCTTTTTAGCGCTGCTGATACAGTTACCATGCTGATTGTTGTGACACACTTTATTTGCATCACCAACCAAGAGTGTTGCAGAACTTTTGCTTGTGGAAAATCATGCCTTCTAGATGTTAAGTTTTTTATATATTGAGATTGTGTCTAGCAACTCTTGGCAACATGGCCGTTTCACATAAAAGCAGGGGCTGCTTGGTGTTTGGCATAACGTGGCGAAGTGCAATGAAAAATGTTATCGCCTGTCTTGTGGGCTGTCAGAATACTTTTGTTTAGAAGGTGTACTACATCACTAAAAATGCAATAGAATTTGTACTGGCACAGCTTTTTAGTGCCGTCGGAAGCATAGGTTGTAAACAAAAACTATAAATCGCATAAGCTTAACCATTTCTGCTCATTGCATTCCCCTTTCCGTACCATAAATACGGTATGTACAGCTTACTGCCCAACGTAGTTACTTGCCGACTGAGCTACCCTACCGCTTAGAGCAGAGGTTCCCAGCCTGGGGTACATGTACCCCTAGGGGTACATTTGCCTATCCGAAGGGGTATATTTAAGGTTAGCAACAGAAGAGAAATATATATTTACATATCTTTCATTTCCTAAATTTATACATGTATCAGTAAAAATTGTTTTAAAAAGCCGCTATGTGCTTATTTTTAAATTCTGTGATTAATCATGATAAAATATTTTGTTATAAGAAAGTTTAGGGGTACGTGTTCATCTGTCGAAATACTGAAGGGTACATGCTTATCTGTTTTTCATCCGCAAAATCGAACGGAAACGTTTGTTTATTCATCGATTCCATACGTGTGCAGATTTGTTGCGTATGTTTACATCCGTATCTGATTGCGAAAATTTCGTACGAATTGCGAAAATTCCGTACAGAAATGCGTTAAAGGAAAATTTCGCATCATTCAAGTCATCTCAAGCAACACATTCAATGTACTGGTACGTGAATCTGTACGGAGCGTATGCTCATCGTGTAGACCGGCATGTGGAAAAGATCCGTTTCCGTACGGAACTTCTTTACCTTGTGGTTTCAGCTTTAACCATTCACCCGCCCAGCTAGGCTTGCATCGGCAACTTCGTACTAATTATAAGAAGGAAAGTTGTTCAAAATAGTAGGTGGTGTTGAGATTGACGATGTTGATGCAGCGCTGCAGTTGCAGGCGCCTGACACTGGTAGCTGGTACTCCTCCATTCTCAACCCGCATTTTGGGTGAATGCGCCACACTTCGGCGGTTTCACAGAGTTGCAGCATTACTCCTCATCTAGAGCAGGGGCTCCCAACCTTTATCCACCATATACCCCGTCAGCATTTGGACTGGTGAGCATGTACCTTTAAAGTTACTTATGACAAAAAGGCTGAGTAAAATAACAAAAATCCACTGAACTTTTAATATAACTTTTAGATTTTTGGAACTATAAAGGTAGACTTGTTGCGGCTGTACAATAAATGTATCCCTTCGGATTAGCAATGTACCCCTAGGAGTACATGTACCCCAGGTTGGGAACCCCTGATCTAGAGACACCGGGAACTTCATCTGCTAACTTGGCGTACTTTGTATTTGATGCGTTGCTTCGGGCATCACTGCAGAGACCAGATTCTTGAAAAATGGTTACCAACGACGTTGACGGAGCGCTGCAATTCCAGACCTTTGCCATTAGTGACTGGTTCTTTTCCATTGATACACCATATTTATTCGATTGTAATCCACGGCTTATAAAATTTTTTTTCATTATTTCGTGCGGCTTACATTTTATTTCTTTACCTTATTGAAAGGCATAGGTGACACCCAGTCTTTCCAGGGCTACATTTTGTCGACCAAATCTCTTTACACATTCTATCTCTTCAGAATCATATGCACACTCCGTCACAGGAGGTATTATGATGAGCAGGAGGCAGATGTAGTGGTGAAATATCACTACCAGGGTTACGAATAAACATGAAACGTGGTAGTACGCGAAAGTGTCTCGGAGGCTTAGGTAACCTATGTTGAAGGGCGGCTTATATTAATTTTTTAACATCATTTCGTGCGACTTATAATCAAGGTCGGCTTACGTTCGATTAAATACAGTACTTTATCTCTTTTCCCGACTTGCATCCGTGATGACCACGTCACTTTTGGCCACGTCGCCTTGAGTGTTGTACGAGTTGCAATAGTGTTTTACTGAGTGTTTGCTTGTCACAGGTTACTGTGAGCTTAACATTTTGTGCCTATGCATCACCGCTTTGGAGAAGGTCTGGTTGAAGTTATCAGTTCGCGTGGTGTTCATGTGTGGCCCAGATTTTGGCCGGAAGATGCGGGTTTTCAGCCAAACACTGTTAACGCTGTTATGCAAATTGCTAATTCAGCGCAGTTGGAATGTTTGCGGTATTGAGTTTGTGTCAAGTTTCCTATGTTGGTTGAAACAGCTCAGAATTATATTTTTTGTTAAACTTCTTCAAAAAGAAAAATTCTTGACAGCGCAAAACATCTAAAATCATTTAATATAGCATTAGTATTGCGTAATGCAAACAGCATTAAGCAGAAAATTGAGTTTCCTTTCCATTGTCGGATACACGGTGACATTCTAATACTCTACAACACCATTCTAGCGGAAACACATGGCAGTATTAAAAGCCTATAGCTTTCACTGTAATATTAACCATTCGCTCCAATGCAAAACTCTTTGATACTCAAAGTTGTTTATTCTGGTCACATTTCCGTTGACATCTTGAAATCGTCGCTTTTTTACTCGTGGTAAACCAAAAGATTTTTACGCTCTGAAAGCAATGGTTGCTTTTTTGCATTTTTGTTGTTATATTAGGTACACTTCCGATATCGATCGGTACATTTCCGATATCGATCGGTAACAATACGCCGGTGTGTAGCTACAGATTTTATTGCAAATGATGTTTTACATGGAGTTTGCGAACCTTTAGATTTCCAAACCAATTGTCTGAAATTTAGGTGTGCGGTTTTAGTGATTAACCTCAAAAGCTGCATCGGTAGAATTCCAAAAATGCCTTGCTGCTTCTATAAATCAAGTATATTTCAAGTAGCGGTCAAAACATTTTCATTGTTTCAAGCGCCTGCTGTTTAAATGGCAGCAACAAATCGAGAGCAGCTGAAGATGTAACGTTAAGACATAATACGCCACAAGCACAAAACTACCTATAGATAAATATATCAATAGTGAAAGTCATTTTTTCGCATTTGCATGTTTCCACTGTGAGCACAAATGAATGATATATTCTAGTCTGAATGATGTTAGCAAGCACTCAAACCGTAGTACAGTATTGCACTTACTTGAGAAAAGTTTATCTCTTGCGATTTATTGTGACCTCTACTGTGTGTGGCTTGATTTTTGGTGAAGTTTAGTTCTCCTGATTAGTATCCTTTGTGATTTCACAAAATTTTTTTGTGATTTGCGACCTCCCGCAAATGTTCTTTACACTTTGACTTGCTTCATTTGGTCACGTATTTACTATTAATTTCCTTGTCTTACGCTTCAGGACGCAAAATCCGCCTTTGCTTCAGCCTGTTTTCCTTAAAAATCAGTGACGTGAATTTGGGCCGAGGTTTTCCGTTCCTCATTCTCATAGCATGTTATTTTGCCTACGCATCTGTGTTTGCATCGGACGTCATTAGAAGATTTGTGAAGTTAATGGATCCTATGAAAAAACGTATTCTTCTGGCCCTCACAGGAAACTTTCTACATACGCCACGGGTAACACTGTATTGTGCCCCTGTGTAAGTGCTTCTACTTGCCTCAGCTCTGCAGACACAAACTCTGGAAGGACATACTATTTGTCTTCTTCTTTTGAGCGAGTTGTTGAAACCACTGCTTGGCCGCACGAGAACTCGGGGCAGGTGTTGAGCAGCCATTCAATTGTCTCATCGTCCAGCACCGTCAGGCAATGCAGTCCGTGAGGGGCGGTCGATGGATTGGACTATTTGTGAATATCGCTTTGACGTTGTAGTTGACATCGAAAGCAAATGACGATGCCATTCGTACTTTGTCGTTGTAAACATAAAAAGTGACCTTAAGACTTTAGCTATGTTTAGGAAGTCAGTAGAATTCGATGCTGCTCCCAGACTATTTTTGAACATGCCGCATTGAAGCTTATACTAATTATTTTGACATTTTCTGCTGTGTTTCGTTACAGATGTCGATTTGGAAACAAGAACTCATTCTGCGCGCGCTTCGTCGCTTGAAGTGGTCAAACAGAATTGCATTGGTAAGGAATCAATTTTGGTTTCCTTATGTCATACACGCCTGCACCGTCTGGGGTCGAACGGCAAGCGAAGCTTTTGCGCGGGAATGTGATTGCCTACCTATGGCACGTGCTGATACGATCAGAGAGTGGAAAAGTATGCATGTAAAGAACACCCCTGGCGTTAACGAAACATCACGATCTTATGGAAAATTGTGCGAGACGCACTTTTGACTGTTACCACGGCGCTCAGGGTGGGATAAAGGGATTTGCTGGATAACAATTTAAGGGTGTAATAGTGTTCATGAACGTAAGTTGTAAGCGTTGGATTTGTTTTGATCGAACATAGTGTTGTATTGTGACGACTGACGACATAGAAGGTATACTGCTTATGGCGGCCTATTACCGGCGTCAAGCGAAATTTCTGACTTCACACCCAGGGGCGTAACGAGATTAGATGGCGCCCGGGGCAAGAAACAAGTTTGACGCCCCCTCGTCCGAACCTGGCGTCTTTTGGAGGCAAATGTACTGTATTGAAAAAAGTATTTGTGACATTGCTGGGACTTTTCTAAGACTCCCGCAGTGATTCGGCGCCCGGGGAATTGCGCCCCCCTTGCCCCTCATCGTTACGCCTCAGTTAACGCCATGTGCGCATGCGCAGAGTAGTATTCTACGTATCAAATACGCTGAGAAAATTGATGATTAGGGCTTAGGGTTTGGTGTTTAGGTAAGTGTGTCGGGTTAGGGATTGGGTTAGAAAAAGAAAAAAAATCTAGGTTTAAGAATAAGCCCAATGTTTTTCAGTGGTTATAGTTATTCCCGTACTGTAGCTTGTCCTGGGTATCTAACATCTCACCAAAAAGTTTTAATTTACACAACACACATCAAAAAAGTAATCGTCACACTTCATTCCTTTACTCTGAGAAGCAAAATAATCTACAAACAATAATAGGTCAGAAATTTCGCTTGACACCGGGTTCCTACGCAGTATTGATTTGTGAAATCGGTTTTCAAGACCTTGAAAAAGTATTGAATTTGGCCAAAATGTATGTAAAGTACTGAAAAGGCAGGGAAATTCCAATTGTTTGTTTCAGCCATTTGTTTATTCAAATTTTGTTCTTTACCGCTGATGACGGTTTTGCAGATGATTTTTGCATTGTATTCCATGAATGAAATTTTGGAAAAATGATGATAAGTGATGGTATTGAAATTGTTTCATTTGGTATTGAAAGAGTATGGAAAATGATTTTTGAAAATGAGTGGGATCCCTTGCTGTTAGTTTATCTAAATTAAGGCAACGGCATGATCGGAAAATAAGCAAGGAAATCAAACTGAAAAACAACTCTCATCACCACCCCAACATCTGATAAGCAAGTATCAGTCGACCATCATCACCGCGTTTGGTGCATACGGATACGTAGGATCGCGTGGTTACAAGCAGTGAACTACCTATAAAGTGGTGGTAGCTCGGCTTAATTACTCTAAAAATTGAAGAGCATATGCAGAAAAAGATACAGTGTAAAGTACATTGGAAACAACACTGAAAAAGCCCTAGGATTACCGTACGAACAAACATCGACAGCGCGCTTGCAATTAACACACGCGTGGGGTGAGAAACTGGAGCACTTCTACGACTACGACATGCATATGTGCAGTCAAGTTTTACGGAATTGAAGCCTTCTAACCCCATCTTCTAGACGCGCCACGGATCTTAGGCATAGTAGTAGTGATAAGTTTATTGGCAATAAGGAAGGTATTGCTTTTACACATTCACAGTAAACAGTCTACCAGGACACCGAAAAAAACAGAACGGATATCATGTCAGGTGTCCTCAAAAAAGCTAACATTTCAGTTATACTAGCAACGCAGTCGAAGAATGGGATGTTTGCAGGATGATCCACACAGTTGCGCGGGGTTGCTGGGTCGCAACTGGTTTCTCTCGTTAGAGTGCCTGAGCGGGATAATCTGCCACGGAGCATAATTTTTTTCGTTACTCCTTCGAAATCCGGCAATTGGCAGCAAACATTGTTTGCTACGAACCTACTGGTGAAATCAGACGACAAAGTAATTATTTACTAAGCAGTATTGCCTAAATAAGTGCCCAAAATGAAATAGCGAAAATGGTAACGATGCGTAATATGCCTTGGAGCGATTAATACGGATGAGTTTATGACAAGCTGAACAACATTAACGTAGTCTTCGTTCACACCACGCCGCAGAAGTTATCAGCTTTTAATATCAACGTATCAATGTTGATTTTCATCTCGTTCGCTGTCGGCTTTGGGTAGATATTTTTGCCACTGCATTTCTCCCCCAGCCTTTCAGTTACGGATGAACGCCTTTTTCTGGGCGGGCTTTAAGATATCAAACGATTTGCACGTATCATTTGTTTTCAGATTCAATTGGAACAGAGACCTACGAGCAATTGCAAAACCTCTTCCGCCAAGGACTCACCTTGGGAGAAGTGTACGAGCGATGTAGAAAAAAAGTAGACCTTGACACTTTACATACATGTTATTTGCTGATGCAATAGAAAATAGATTACCTGATGGCTGAGTGATTACCCACGAGAGCATCTTTAGTGTTCTCGCGCATATGGCGTTGTTGTACAGTTTGTTTTTCACTGTGGTTTTTATGCAATGTCACTGTGATACCTGGCTGGCTTAAAGTATATGGATGTGCTCCTAACCCGATTTAGCCACAGCTTTGGACACCAGCTGTGTATGAAAGGTGACGCGCTTTATTTCAGTCCTTGAAACACTAATACATTCAATCGTATTGCGGGGCTTCCATCAAAATTAGCAACGAACTTTTTTGCACTTCTAAATATTGCCGTTGTGTGAATGCAAGCTGTGTCGGTGCTGTATAATCCGGTTTTAACTTTTCGCTCTTCAATCCTCGTCCTACGCTGTTTGATGATCTTGTTCCTGCCGTATGCGTGCTAATGCAGTTTTTGCACTTAACCTGAGATCACCAGTTCAATAAATATTTTCAATTATCCGTTCCTGTCTGATATTGGTAACCTCTCAAAAATGCCTTGCTCAATCACACTTAACAAAATCACAAACACAAGTTTTTATTGCAGACGTTGTAACGGTGAATTAAATGTTGGAGAGTTACAGGGAACACAAAATTCGCGGGGTTGACGCGAAGTAATAGGCAGTGAATTACTTAGGACTCGTCCAGCGTTTGAAACGAGCTTCCAACTGCATTCAAACTGTTCTTGCCTTACGGACTGCAGTTTGGTGAACGATTATTCAATAAATTTCAACTGGAAAAAAGCAATGCGTACGATATGTTTGACTCTACATTTGACTAGCTTTCTCCAATGATTTACAGGCTTCTTTTAGTTTTCCCACAAGGTCCTGCAGTTCTTCACGTGTACAAGTGAAATTGATGTTTTCACCATCGCTCTGTTTCAAAGAAAGCGAGTATTTTAGCTCATTAACCTTGTGTACCTGGCTGTTTCTGATACCATAATCCAACCTCCAGTGCACATCAATCAGTTCAGCAGGGCTATGTCCAACATTTGAAAGACAACATCGCAGGTTCGTTTTGAAGTGATTGAACGTAACGATAAAAGATTCCTTCCGCTTTTGTGAAAAAGCACAGTCATCCAAGATGATGGCAAGTTGCTCATCCTCAAGGTCCGTTTTTGCGCATTCGACTACCAATGCCATTAGAGCTGCAAAGCATTGCTTTAGTGTGGCTTCATTTGAACAAGCGATTGATTTTAGTTCAGATCCATCTTTATACTGATCAGGTTTCAAAAGGGCTTGACACACAATTTCAATCAAATTTGTGAAGCTTTTGTCAGGTAAAAGAGTGTCATCTCCACAAAGACGTAGCACTGCAAAATTTTGCGAAGAAACGACATCCATTTTTCAAAAGTACAAGGCGTAGCGAGTTCACTACATCTGAAAAACATGAGACAAATCTGAACTGACTTCTGTATGTGCTTAAATTGCAAAATGTATTTCTAAACCATACCAACAAATGTAGTTTTGATGGAGATTGTCCACTGTTATAGCCAGGGCTGTGGAGCTGGAGTCCAATCAATTTTGGATGAATGGAGCCGGAATTAAGACATTTAAATTATGGAGTCAGAGCAGGGAAATTTGAGTTCTGACTTCACAGCCCTAGGCATAGCAGTCAACCTCATGCAACATTACTGATGTAGTAGGGTTACACTGAAAAATTTGATGGTCACCACAGCAACAACTATTCAGAATATTAACTACAACCAAAACTTCCTAATCCTGCCTGCATAGCAACTTAGTTCTTTACAGAAAAAAAAACAAATCAGAACACAACAATGATGCCAATTCCGTTCCAGATAGAGGATAAAACAAACTTATTTTCAACAGTGAATAACTTCAATTATTAAAATCACACTGAATACAGGTAGTAGTCTGGCTACAATTGGGTATGGAGCACACAGCACATTTTAACTTCTTAATAATTTTCAAACTAAAAAGACTATACTACACCTCTCTTGCAGGAAGCGAAATTGTGAAAAAACACCATTAAATTTTTGCAGACACTGGTTTAAGCACATCCAATAAGACTTTGTAATTATGATTAATATGCTCATTAGGCAAGAATGTTTGTAAAATAAAGTAATCTTATGCAGCATTCCAATGTAGTCTTGAAAAGTATGGAAAAGTAATTTGTCATTTCCCAGTCTGGAAAAAAATTTTTTTTGGTCTATGAAATGGAAAAAGAAAATAATTTTTCAGACTTCATCTTTTGACATACATTTTCATAATATTTTATTCAAGATTGATATAATTTTACTTATATCATGTTAAATATTATAGTGTCTGTATATATTTGACTTAGGTAATTCATATGGAAAAAATCTGGAAAAGGTCTTGAAAAAGTCTGGAAATTTATATTCATATGTGTAGGAACCCTGCTGATGTATCAACACCCAGATGAATGGTGTTTTGCTTCATTTCTTACTTCGTTGCCACATAGTCCATACTCAATTGTTTTGCAGTCTCTTCAGTATAGTTCAGCTAGGCTGCAAGGTTGATACACACTGTCAAAAATGCCAGTCAACTTAATTTTCAGCATGGGCCTCCTTGTTGCCATGATTTCAGTTATTTTGTAACTACTTGCACGGGTCAATCAGCACAATGTCTTTTTCTTTAAAGCACAGTTGGTGACTTTGTCAGTCTCACTTGCATGCTTTCACTATTTACAAACAAAACATTGGTTGATGTCTTCTCCCTTTTCTTCTGGTCAAAGTCATTTAGCATGCAAAATTGATTTGACAGCTAAAGATGAAAACCATTGATTGTAGCCTTGAATGGTATGTCGAAATGCACCGCAACGCAACTCCAGTCATACTTGTCGGCTCTTTGAGCAGATCTAGTCTACATATATTTCCATAGTCCAGTCTGCATATTAATAAGTTTCCACATGAATTAGTAGTTCATTTAAATTTGAGTTCAACTTCAACAAAGGTTTTCTTGATATGCAGAGTAATCAGCTTGTACAGCTTCTTTATCTGCCAAAAGTTCGGGGCAAGTTAGCCAGACACACTTGCCAATCAAATGTTATGCACACAACAGTTTACAAACTTTGAAATCAGTTCTTGAAACATAATCCTCATTCAAATTAGCACTAAGTGCTTGTGTAGCTCTTCTTGAAATCCTCAATTCATTACAGACATGAATTTACTGCATAATTTACTGATTTCTTTCTACAGTATCATGAGTTATAATATTTCTCACTCATTTCAACCTTATACCATTTCAATTACTATAAAAAAAGAAAGAGAAGAACTAAACAGAAACTTTCCACAAACTAGGTAATGCTACTAACAATCAGCAGTTGAGTTGTTTTTCAGTTTTCAGAACTTTGCACTGTTTCATGTTTGCTTACAGGCTACCTTATACGGTACATCTACATAACAGGGAGTCATGAACGCTATAGTATGAAAGTCCATTGCAGTGATCTGATTATCATGTGAACACAACATGCAACATCAAATCACAAAACACAGTAATGTAATTATATCTGTAATTTCACAGTGCATTGAGCAAGCATGGTTCCTTATTCCCACAGGTTCATCACCAGCTCTTCATCACAAAACAGTGTAAATCTAACAATAAAGTAAAGCGTTTCATTATATTTCACCCCCATGCTTGTGTTTTCGCATAATGCAAAACTAACTTTCCATCAACACCAAAACATTCATACAAAGAACCAATTTCCCTGTCTGGAGATGGAGCAAAAGCTTGATTAACATACAGAAACAAAGAATCTGCCTGTTCACATTTTAACAACTTTCTTAAAAATTGTATCACCCATTGTACAGTTTGAGAAGGATCAACTTGCCACTTCTTCCTCTTTAGTATAGGTGCATCACCTGTAGGTCTTAGTAATACTTCAACTTTCTTGCACTGGACATTTTCTTGCTTTTCAGGATGACTTCCAGCCTCCATCATTGGAACAAGCAAATTTCACCACAGTTTTACAATGAACATCCAGTATGAGTAAGAGAGCACAGATACAGTCCTAAAAATATACAGTATTTACTTGATTGTTAGGCACCCTTGTGTTAAAGCCACATAAAATGATCTTCAAGAAGTAATACAAACTGCTCTTGATTATAAGACATACCACTAATCATTTTGCAAACCAACACTAAGATGTGTGTCTACTGCAAACTCACAAATAGTTTTGTGAACTTCAGCATGATCTCAAAGATCATAACATCACAGATAAGTGCATAACATTTCCTATCTTACAAGCTGTGTAATTGGCAAGCGTCACAACATACTGTACATCCCTGCAGTAACAAACCTTGGTTATAGAAAGTAAGAAATACAATCCATATAAAATGATGACAAAACCAGTGTTGCAGCCTGCCACTTGCTTTTCTACAGTGAAAAGTTTTTCCGTAAGTCCCCTTAAGCAGTATCAATTTCACTCCCCTTTTCAGCTATCCTGACTACCGCATGGCCTATGATGAAACCACAGNNTTGTGACATATCTTATTTCACTTAAAATTCCTGAGGCAACCACAATTAATTTCAATATGCAGCAGCTCAAATAGATTAACATAGGCCTATATGGGAAATCAAAACAAGGTTGAGATTAATTTATTCATGTATCTAGTGATAGAGCGCATGTGACAACCAGCAAGTAAGGGCATACCCTGCACCTTGTAAACATCTGACACATTTTATGTGGTGCTTTAAAAAGTAATATACGTGATTATGTCACCTGATCATCAATCTGGCCCTCTGGAGAAGTGCAGCTACTCCCAGTTGAAAACAAACAAGTTATGTTTCGAAACAAAAACATATGCTGCAATAAATCTGAAGTTCATTTTCCACAATAAATATTTGAAAATAATGCACACTTAACTCCCATTTAAGTACAAGGTTGCATCCCAGCTATGTACACAACAATCTGTTACATATTCTGGATTCAAGTTTATCAGCAATGCATTAGTTACACCAACGCCTATCCTTGGCTCAGGCTACAGCTATGGTCAGGAGGAATACTGCCAGAAAATTTTTTTGCTACAACTTAGCATACAAAGTATCCAGTGTTGCAACGTACAAGCCTTGAAGCCTACTCTGTTATGTCATCAAAGTCAAAGGAATTGATCGGTGTGATTTTCACGGATTCCATTCCTTTTCTTTTCCTGTAATCATTGTAGTACAATGTTTTATATGGGTGTAGCTTAGTGCTATTGATGTACTTGTACTGTTATACTGTACCCAGTAATTCGTTTGTCTGATTTGACATCTTACATTTGACTGTATAACTGAGCTTCTCATGATTGACTTATAACTGAGCTTCTAGATCACTGGGCCAGCTTCTCATTGCATTTGATGCTAATAGTGCTTACTTTGAAGTCTTTAAAGTGTCCATTAATATTGTTGCGATCGGAAATCCCGAGCGGCATTATGTGCAAAGCTTCGCACTGTGGCAGCAAGCAACAACAGAGTTCACATGCCATGATCACTCTATTATTGCTTGTTCACGCCACATATACTGTATATAGTGTTGTTTTTCACGCACATCCCATTCGTGGTGAATCACACATTCAACGCAATACCAGTGGAAAGGTTGCAACAATATAGTGTTCTGAGGCAAAAACACATCATAAGTTAACTTCAGTTTGTTTTCGAGGTATTTATTGGAAGTGTCTGTTTTGCCTCAAGAGGCAAACACTGTACTGGGGTTATTTTGCCACTGGCAGAACACAACTGATAGAATTTTGGACTTAAACAGGATTTGGATTTGAAACTGTCAGTTTATCGGATTTGGATTTTGAAATGAAATTTTCCGGACTTGGATTTGAAAAACCTACATCCATTCATCTCTGGCTATGGTCCAGAGGCAGTGCTACCACAAGCTTCTCTGCAAAAAGCACTATATTAGAAAAAAGATTCACTAGATCTGAAAAGAATTCACTAGGTTTAAAGATTTGTATCGAAGTTCATAGTTTTGCTTGAAATGATTTAGTTATTCACTTTATCCCCAAAAAACTTTTGCACCATTTGTAAGTTTCTTAAAATTGATTGCTGCGATCTTAAAGCCCGAGCGGCAAGTGTGCGAAGCTTCACACTATGGCAGCAAGCAACGCGAGTTCACCTGACAAGATCACTCTATTATTGCTTGTTCACACCACATGCGTATGGTGTTGTTCTTCGCACACATTCTGTTTGTGGTAACTGCGCATTCAGCACAACGCCAACTGAGAGGTTGCAACAACATCCCCTCCTTTTTACAATGATCCACACTTCACACATTCTTTTTGTGAAGGCTTTCACACAGCACGACCTTCACATCCTGGTCACAACACCATTTTGTTGCAATCGGAAAGCCCAGGCAGCAAGTGTGTGAAGCTTCACACCGTGGCAACAAGCAACAATAGAGTTCACCTGACGAGATCACTCTATTATTGCTTGTTCGCGCCACATATATGGTGTTCTTCATGCACATTCCGTTCATGGTGAACAGCACAACGCCAACCGATAGGTTGCAACAGGATCATATGCTGAAGCCAGGAAAATCCTACTAACAAGTTAAAACAACAATCATCAGGCTTTTTTAACGAGCTGAAAACGACACCACTCATAGAGTATTTTAGACCAATCATCTTATATAACATTTCATCTACTTATTCTACTGCAGTGTTCTGCAAAGAAATGAAAATTCCACCATGGTCAACATTGCAGCAATTAAAAGCATGGAAGAAAAAATGATCAGAATCTCAAATTACAAATATTTTTGTTCGCTCTGTTGGTGCAAGTCTTCAAGCAACGATTCACATAATAATTGTTTACGGATTCTGATTGAAAAAGGCTGAAAAGTTAGCAAAAAGACAAACGATTTTCTTCAAACACATAGTTTGCAAAAAATCACTAAATTGCACTGAAAAATCACTAGGCATGGCACCAGTGTCCAGAAGGAACCCTGCCAGCAGACTGAAAACCAGTGTTGCCAGATGGTTGTCACCTAATAGTACCTGCTACTGTAAACTGTATCATGGAAAACTGTTAGATCCTGCTAAAAACCACTACCATGGCACAAATATTCAGCTAAAACCTGCTGAAAATAGTGAAATTCTGTTAAGAGAAACTGGTATCTTTGAGGTGTTTAAAATATACTTCTAAAGCTTTGAATCAATTTTTGGTCTTGCCCTCACCATAATGGACCAGACATTAGGCCTATGACTTCCTGGCATAATTAATAACTGAACCACCTGGAAAAATCATACGTGTCATGGGATAAAAATACATGCTGCCAATGTTGTCTTTTAAACCCAATGCGCTCACTAAGCACAGAAGCAAATATTTAGGCTTGACCAAGTCATCCAGTTACTTGTTATTATGATCGATGCAATTATCTTCTTGAAGCACCTTCGCTGCGTCATAATAGAAACTCCATTGGCAATAGCAATGCATGCTACATTTATGTATCCACATTCTTATTCCAAATAATTAAAGCCAGCTACAGTAGTTGTGCCTCGTAGTCTTTGTGTTGCCCAATATTAAAGCGTCAGAAAGGTGAAGAAATTTGTAATGAAGGTGTAAATTAGTAAAAGCTTTTATCTCTAAAATGGTTCTGGTTGGAACAAATATTTGGCCAGGAATTTGTTACCTGCTGAACATTTTTCAAAATCCTGCTGGAAAGTCAGCTAGCTGCTACTGCAGATTGAAAAAATTCCAGCTAACAGTGAGAAACACCTGCTGGATCTAGCAGCAAAACAGCTAGAATTGCAACACTGCTGGACACCGTGGCAGTTGTTGACAAGATATCGTGCGTAACAACGGATTTTTGACGTGACCCGCGTGACAAAACATCGGTTCGTGAGTCGTGGTGTTCACCTGTGACTGTTTTCCACTGAAAGGATAATGGCGCGTGAAATTTTCTTCCTAAAATTTATTATGACTAAAAACCTTGGTCAGCGATCTTCAATTAAGTAGCTCCAGAGCCACGCGTGATCAACAGTGATAGCGTGACTCGAATCGAGTCACGATTTTTTGTGACTCGACTCGAGTCACGTTGAAAAAAATAGTGACTCGACTCGAATCACGTTTTTCACAAAATGACACGACTCGAGTCACATTCAATGACTCGAGTCAGAGTCATTTTTACAAGATCTCTGAGTTCCTGATGGACAAACCCAGTTCGTTTGCACACATTCTATTTGAATAAGTTCACAAAAGGTTTGTAGACTTATTATAAATATCGAAACTGTGCGCTCTGATGCTGTCCAGAAGCAAGATGGCAACACCTGCTACAAAGAATGATGTAAAGAACATTTCGGATAAGCTTGACAAGATATCTAAGTCTCTTGTTGATAACAGCACCTCGCTGCTTCAGTTAACTGAAGAATCTCTATGGACCATAGACATTTGCTGACTCTCTTTGAAAACTCAACGATGAAATACCTGTCCCCTCCTTATGGTATGGTGAGTGGTCTACATACTGTCCTTACATCTGATTGGTGTGTGATAATTCACTT
>JGI24159J19872_10004659_pt1 | contig 17538 bp, 12 predicted proteins | sample Ectturendosymbi4_FD_19872 | JGI IMG/M metagenome (IMG submission 19872) | reverse complement strand
TGGCGAACCCATACAATTTTGCTTCAAGGTTTGATGACAGTTTGAAAATGTATTTTTAATAGTATATTAAAAAACGCATTAGCTCGCAGCACCCCTGGGTACTGTAAATGGCACCCTAGGGTGCCGCGGCACCCCGGTTGGGAACCACTGATCTACATCGTGGTTGTAGGGAGGTAACCACGTCACCACTCAGGCGTCAACTCATGTTTCTTGTCCAATGTTGATATTCGGCAGAATGACCTGATAACGCTTTTGAGCCTGTTTTTTTTACAGTGTCCCTGAAGAGGCAATGGAATAAATCAAATTTTAAGGTTCATCTTCCCTGTATTTTTGCGCTGCCAACCGTTCGCCTCTATTTTGCCTTATTCTCCTGGAAAAAGAAACAGAAAGGAAAGAGAGAAAGGGCTATCCGAATTGATGGCGTAGATAGGCCGCGACCATAACGCTCATGAGAGCGAATGTGTAAGCATGCGATTTGTCATATGAGGATTTCAGATATTGATGTATGTGAGCAATAATTTACGCGCGCTGCGGTAAGCTGTCTGCGACTTTCAGTTGCGAAGACGGGTCTCTGTGGTGTCGCTTGTGCGAAGTTCTTGGTGCTTTCACGCAATGTCTTTTGTATTAAAACTTACTTTATTGTCCTGTTTGACAAAGACATATATGCGAAACTTTCGAGCTTGCACTGAAAGCGTATTTCCTGTAATGAATGCTTTGCCTGCAGTGCAACGATATGCTAACCTGCTGTTGTTATCTCAAGTGTGATATGCAACAGGTATAGCTTGAGCAGGAGGGGTGGTCAAACTACGGCCCGCTGGCCGCATCTGGCCCGCCCACCAGTTTAATCCGACCCGCCAAATACCTTGCACATTTTTTTCAAGCACCACGTTTTCGACTGTGGACAGCAGTGCGACAGCATTGGCTGAACGTGCAGACAAAACGGTGTGATTTTATTGCTATTGATGCACTACAATACATTTTAACAACGTATTTTTGCATAGATTACGTAAGTCGCACTGTATCCGACCCTCCAGTGGCCAGGCAGTCGCGAATTCGGCCCTCGGGTCAAAAAGTTGGCCAACCTTGGTTTAGAGCGTTGGCTTGGCTCTAAGTTAGTTTGTAAAGTGCAAATATTTCGACAAAAATAAGCTATTTTAGACTGTGTTTGCATTTCGTCGCGTTGATCAACTCCACGGACTCGCACGTGTTGAGGAATCAGGAAGAAGCAGATGACCGATGACGACATGTTTTGCGTGCGTCAAAATTTCAAGAGTAGGTCTTCAGGAAAGAACATGTCGGTCCATTAACTGTTTAAGAGGGAAGTGAGATCAAGTGAAGGTGCAAATAATTATGATCTGCTACTGCATAGTTGCTTGCAGAACTGAGATAGCCTGCACTGGACTATAGCCAATCACCAATAGCCCGAAAATGCATTTGCAGTTTACAAACTCATGCGTCGCATTTACAACCAACCCATGTCAAACAGGACTGCAGAACTGACTAACTTTCGAAGCAGATTTTCGGTACGGAACTAAAAATCAAAATCTTCCCGTCGAGCCGACCTTTCACACAGCGACACAATTGAAACCTGACTTGACAACGCAAGACTACAGGACCACGCAGCTTACCTCGCTGTGCGTAAACATACTTTGAAAGGGTATAAAATATGCAAATGAAGGCATCTTAAAATTTTTGTTCGATTAAAGAGCAAAAAAATACAACTTGCAAAAATTTTACTCTGATGATATTGTCTCTATGTACGTCATGATCACGGCCTATTTACGCCATTAATTCGAACATACTTTGCTTATTTTCAGTAGAACAAGGGCAAATTGAGGTGGACTGTTCGTGTCGCAATAATGCAAGAATCAATATCAAGAAATTATATTAATATAAACATTACGTGCATCGCGTCTTGAGGGACGTTTTAAGTCAAGTCCAGATCGATGTCCAATCATGGAGAGAACATCAACTGCCAAGCAGTGATGCACGTGGGAGCTGCGGAAACTTTATTGGGGTCACGTTGACGTAATCACTAATTACGTGGGCCATGCCGCGATCGATGATCTTTGAACGAACGCCTCGCGCCAAAGCGCTCCTGCGCTTTCCGCCTTTTCTCGATGACGTCTTCACCGAATCCGATCGAACGATGCGACCGCAGAAAGAAGATTACGACGTTTTCCCGGCAGAGCTGTTGGTCGGCGATGTGTGTCGCAGCGCGGCGGTGATGTGTTCCCGCGCGCGCTCGCTATCTTACGTCACAAAGGCTCGTATCAACCGAAAGAAAAAATTCACTGGAGCTTTTTATGCCGGCAGCACCAGGTTTAAAGTTGTGGGGGGATCGCAACAAACAACCTTTACCGACATTTGAAACAAAGCGGCTGTCTGGGTCACGTGACCGACCGAGGCAAAAAGAATAAATTGGTGGTAAGAAAATTAGGAGCAAGAAAAGAAGTGAACGTTCATGCCACACCGATGCTTCAACGTAATGAGGAGAGACAGAGCGAGCACGCACAAAGCACGTGGCATCGATGACGTCAAAGTCGTGTTACCGACCCTAGCGACAGGACTTTGGTTGCCAAGCAGTGTTTCGCATCATACAAAGTAGTGCTGATCGAGCAACATCCTGTTGCTTGGTAATAGGAACAAGGTGGACGGGCTTTACCGGCTGGTGTCGTTTGAATTGAAGTGGCCTATAAAAGCCTGGCAATGGCCTGGGTGGTGGAACTGCACAAGGTGGTCAAACGAGTTACCCTGGTGTGAATGAAAGTCACTTAAATCGTTATTATTTTAAATTCTCTATTCCTTCAAAATCGATTTCGTGCCACGCCGTTGACGAATAATTGCCACCTGAAGCGTTTCCAGTCACAAGTTTTGAAATTTCGAATTAGGCAACTTGTTGTTATAGTTACAATATGCACTACTTGTTAAAGTAAAAAAAAAAACACATTTACAAAAAAACAGCGCCTGCAAATTACATGAACAGCTTGCAGTCAGAGTGTGTTTTGTGATGAGAAGTAACATGGCTGTCGCACGGATCTCGCATGAAAAGAAAAATTTTCTAAATGCACAATTAGTTTTGTCTTTTCTTTTATGGGGGGAAAGAAACGCTAATTTTTCACAATTCAAATATTTTAATGAAGCCGAAGCCGAAAAAATCCCACAAGTATTCTCGAGGTTCCCTGAAATCCCTAACGATATAAGTTTCTCAATAATACCACGGCGACAAAAATTAAGCCTGACATAAAGAGCCAGAGCAAATGTCCAGGGAAGTGCCTTCACAATCAGGCAAGCTCCGAAACACTTCTTTCGTGAGGAATATTTTCGTGAGGCAAAACCAATAGCAGCGACCAGGGCTGTTAAGTCTAAACAGACTTTAAGCTAGAAAAATTGCAAAATTCCGCTAGGCTATCGCCAATTGTATAGGCCGCTAAACCAATTATCCAATAGAATCTAGCGGATTTAGGACGCCAGACCAATTATTTTGCAGCTAGACAAGATTAAAATCCGCTAGATCCAGCGGAAAATCCGCTAAATTGGCAACCCTGCAGTGACCCCAACAGTATCAACAGCAATATTAAGCTTTATGCAGGGCAGAGGTTGAAGAAGCCGACCTCGCGAAATAAGACAAGTTTTCAGGATCGTTAATTTTCTTGGTTGTTGCCGCAATACCCCATAAAACATAGCATCATCTTAAAGGGGGTGGGGGTGCAGGTACCTTCGCTCCCGCAAGCAAGCAGCCCCGATACTTACATTTACGCAGTTGCCGTGATCTATTGATGTGCAGTTGTTTGGGCAGTGACCTTCGTCAGTGGCTCCTCCATTCGCGTCTGAGACGCTGGTGTTGTTCGTTGCGTTCGGAAGCATGATGTAGTAGGTGACGTTGAAGCCTGACGTCACTGCCTGGGTTGGTCTGTTCCATGAAGACTCGAATACGACGGTAACGTAACCTGCACATTCGACACCACAAATGAAAGATTCGCATGTGCAAATGTTCCGTATATGTAACAAGAATATTTTCTTTCAATAAAAATGGCGCGGAATGTTTGTGGTACGATTCGCGTTGTTGACATTTTGCAGTAATGCCTCTTTCGATTTGTACGAATCAACACGGAAGACCTATCTCACCAGAAAAACTAATTTCGTATTTTGACACAGACCACTCGAGACCAGGGCGTGGCCAAATTGAAACTACTGCTCTGGCTTTAACAGGTCACGCATGACTGCTCTGGGTTCACAGGTCATGCTCATCAGGCGCTCACCTGAGTCCGCGCGCAAAGTGACGTTTCCGGTTCTGTTCCCGCAGATGGACGTCGCGTGTTCAGTGGGGGGTGAGTCGAACGTCGGTATGTTGTTGTACACAAACACGTGATCGGCCTGAACAAGAAGCTCGGCTATTAGTGAAAGTTCAGAGAAGGCGATGTTGGAAAAGATGCAAATAATCGATTTGACCGACAGAAATAAAAACTAGGGTAGGTGGGTCTGCAGGAGCAAGGAAGGAGACACGGCCAGNGTTTTTAAAGGTGCTCTGAGAAACAGAAACAGTCTCTTAAATTTTACCAACGGTCNTTCAAAATACTGCAGAAACTGGCTTTACNACCACCACCACCACCAAATACACTAAAATATTGCTTTATACAACCATCTCGTGTATTCAGATTATATAGTTGCGGTCTCTCAAATACCTTTGCGGTCAGCAAGGTCAAACCTTCAACAACCCTGGACATGGCAAGTTTGCAAAAGGCAGTGAAGTGCTGTGAAGTTCAAGTAGAAAAACGCGTTTTTTAACTATTGAAAATCTTTTTCCAATGCACAGCATTTGCCTGGCGATAACGACGAGCGCCGCTCTGCGAATGACGACAACGATAATTGCTTCTCTAACCCGGAAGAGCTGAGACAACAACTTAAGAACTGCGAAGTCATCACTTTAGCTTACTTGCATTACCGCAGCAATTTCCATCGTACTTGCATTACCACAGCATTTGCTTCGTCCGTCCTTACAAGCGATTTGCTAGGTGAGGTGATAGAAACGCAGTGGACAATACGGGGAGCTCTTCAAAGCACTCACAACAACAACAACAACGGTGGAAAAACCCTGCTCAAGCCAAGTCTCACCGAGCAATCCAAAGCAGCCTGGACGACGAGCCGTATCTTGCTGCCCGGGCTGGCCGATATGATCCACATGCAGTACACGTCGTTCTGGTACGCGGTGATGTCCCAGGCGCCAAATGCGCCGGTGGCCGATGAAGACGCCGCGAGAAGGGCGCGGCCCCGACACTGGCGGAAGCAGGTCCCCCCGTTCCTGTGTCGTAACAGAATGAAGTTGATCGCGCGGTTGTGACGTAAACGGAAGTGGATTGTTGCGTAATGGCGCGAGCGAAGAACAGATAGATTCGGTAAAAACTTTATCACAAAATGCACCGAAGCGTTTTGACTTAGCACCGTCGCTTAGAAGAGCAAGAAACTTCAATTTGTGGTCGTCAACTTTTTAAAGCGTTGTTTCGCTTTTGTTTGGAACACCATGAAAAACAAACAGAAGGCTATATTCGTAAAAAGAACCAGCTTGGCCTTCTCTGCGCCCGACAAGCTTATCTTTGATGATTCACTGTTTCCCGTTTTCGCAAGGACAAGGCCAGGCCGCTTCAGCGCAGCTTTCTCGGCGATAAGAATCAATGAAGAGTCGAAACGCGATCGATTGATCTGATCTCCGCCCGCCCGGACAAGGTCACCTGGCAACAGCGCTCACTCACCTCGGATCGCCGTAAAAGCCCGGCGCACAAGCGTCGCAGTGATCGCCCGCCGTGCCGTGCAAGCACGCGCACACGCCCGTGGCCGCGTCGCACAGGTTCAGGCCGGGGTCGCCGTGGCCGTTGCAGCGGCAGGCCTTGCACAGGGTTTTGCCGTTGCCGCGGTTGTGTTTGAAGAAGCCGGGCGCGCACGCCTCGCAGCGCTCGCCGACGGTGTGGTGACGACAGCGGTCGCATTTGCCTGAAAACAGTAGCGGTTGCACACGGTCAGCGAGCTGCCGGTCGCCGTTCTGGGGACTCGCAGGTTTAGGTCTCGGTTCCCGTTAGAACCTGGTCATTATTTGCAGACGGATACGTGACAATTGGAATTAACTCATAATCACTGAACACAAGAACCAAACCGCGTCGACGCGAGTGCAATGAGAAAAACCTCAAAATACTAAAATACTGTGCATTCGCATAAAGCTGACCCTCACTTTTAAAATGATAAGCACTTGGATACAGTAAACTTCCCTTTTAGATATTAAAGCATGACGCACTTCATCGGTTGCTTACAGACAGAGACAAAGAATCGACTCGATTTAATGCATCACTGAACCTAATCGTTTTGGAGTATTGATGACATTGGTGCAGACAAAAAAAGTAAGTTCTTTTTGTAAACTAGGTCTCGATGTAACAGCACGTTCACTTCGACCCGGTTTTTCGTTTTGAAAACGCGCCCCTGGTACAGAAACTCTTAAAACACCAGTTTGGGATCAATAAAGCAGTTTTTAAGCAAGTGCGTGGCATCGGCGTTCACTGGAAACCTTTAGAAAGCACAAGACACCGCCATCGTACCGGGACCGGTGGTGCAGGTGCTTTGGAAGTGGCATGAGCAATCGACGGAGCAGTCGACATCCTGGTTGGGATCGCTGGTCCAACCCAGTTGGCAGATGCAACGGTAATCAGGACTTCCACTGCAGAAAAGAGAAGAGGGAGGTGAAAAGCGTGACCGACCAATGGTAAGTCTGTTGGTCAATCAGTTCATATGGACTTGCACGCGCGCGCAAGGCACCACAAAGTGAGGATTCAGCAATCAGCTACAAATACGGCCTGCGACATCAGTACAGGATTTTATTGTATTCAAAACAACACCTGGATGCGTTCGCTGAGAAAGACACCGATAGGAACGCTATGACGCCTTCACTATGACGCAAGCAGCAATTCACGCTCGAGTGATTCTTAAACTGCAGACGGCGTCAGAAATACATTTTCGCGAATTGCGTTTGAAAATAAAGACGCGCGAACATTGCAGGCGGTGATTTGAAAGTCTGCAACGCGGACCGAGAACACGTGAGGACGATTTGGCCGGAAGCGTCCAGAATGGTCACCTGCAGCTTCCGTGAAGGCAGTGCCTGGCGCAGACCCGCTCGCACTCGAACCCATCGCCGCTGTAGCCCTTGTCGCATCGGCAGTGGTAAGACCAACGCGTGTCTGTGCAAGTCGCATTCGGGTGGCAGGCGCGAAGGGTGGTGTTGACAGGCCATGCTGGAACAAGAGCATGCAGTGCAGCTGTTATATAATATTATATAACGTTTGGACGCGCGGTCACGCGAGGAAAGGATAAGTGATGAGTTGTACAGATTGTAGGATAAGTGATAGAATCTATAATCTATCAGACAGATTACAAAGATCATAGACCTTGTTTACGGACCGCATAAGAAACAAAGCCACCGCCAACAGCCTTTGCGACCAGTGGTGAAGAAATTTCCACAGATTTTATGACAAACAACGCAATAGGAAGCTACACTTTTGGCAGCAAAACAAAAACATAACAAAAATGTAAGAGCGCTGGTGTAGCGCCTTTGAGACACGAACAGTAACAATCAGTACCTGCAGTGCATTCGTCCACAGCAGGGCATTCGCTGTAGCTCCACTGCGTTTGGCCCGGATCGGCGGCGGAATCCGGCGCGACGGGACACAGGCCGGGGTCGCGCGACCCGACGAACTTTCCAGGCAAACAACTTCCCTGCGCATGCGCAAACACGACACCAATCAACGCCGTATTGGCAGGGCGATGATGATGCAAGCGAACGGTTGGCAGGGCGATGATGATGTAAGCGAAAGGTTAATTGCGCGGTACACTTGACAGATGACAGGAAGTTGTAGTTCGGGCGCGAGCCGCGTCGGAAAGCACGGAAGTTTAAAAATAAACACTTTCCGAGAGAGCAGCGTCGGGAGGTGAGGCGGGTTAGCGCAAACGCGAAGGGGCAGCATCAATTCAGTTTCTCAAATTGAAATTGAAAACACAACAAAACTATCAAAACGAAACACCAAGAAGCTACTGAAACGAGAAGTCTCTCTCGCTCCTCATAGTTCTCTCTCTTTATTTCTCATTAGAAGTAAAAAAAGCATAGCGTACTTTGTTGCATTTTTCATCAAAGGAGTCTTTTTTTTCTCCTTCCACCCAGGCCCGTAACTACGGGGCACAGAGGGCTTTGCCTTCCCCCCTGAAAAATTTTTCGCCCCCTCCTGGAGAAATGCGTTGGAAATAGTTCAAAACTATTGGATACGATTTAAAAAATTTGGGCCCCTTTCAGAGCTCTTCATCCCCCCTAGTGTCTCAAGCTGGTTACGGGCCTGCTTCCGCCAGTGACATTCCACGATCCATGTGGTTTTGGAAGCAAACAGGTTTACCAGCCCTGCGCTAAAGTCACCACAAAGTGTATTTCTACTTTTGGAAACAAATACGTTTCCCAGCCCTGCGCAAACTTCACCACAAAGTGCATTTCTGCTTTCTCAACCTGTGACGAAGCGAGCGTGAGACTGCCCCCAAGTTCAGCGAAACACTTCGCCTTTCTTCGGCAAATGCAACAAAATATTTTCAAGAAACTGGAAACAAACAAACGGAAAACGCGAATCCTTCCGTTTCTAGAACTTCTTGCTGCGATTCAGGCGCGGCGTGTGCTTTCCTCGCTCGCACGCACCCGCAAGTGAACGCGGTGCAAGGTTTTCGCATGATACTGTTCTGTACCTACCATCAGCGCGTTGGAAGCGTTACTGCACCACCCGCACTCGAACTTGCTCAAGCACTGGTCGCATGTCTTGAGATTCGCGCAGTCGCTGGAAACAAGAGAGAACAGCGCGGGATGAAAAAATAGCACCCACAACAAGAACCATCACATTAAAGACGAACATCGCTTAAATCGTATGGCGGTCGAAGGCCCGTAGCCACGGGGACATTTGGGGACAGATCTTCCCAAATTTTGTTTGTGCCGCCCCCAATCTTGTTGTTCCAAGAAAAATCTGCTTTAAACGTATGATGAAAACAAAAATCTTGCCCCCCTGAAAACGTATTTCGCCCCCGCAAACCATGAAACCTGGCCACTGGCCTGAGTCGATGGTTGCGTTGCTTTCAGTTTATCGTCAGTGTCCGATCCGGCGACTGCAGGGAGCGGTTATTAGGCTCAAACAAATTTGACACTTTTGACAAACGTCAGCTCAGAAGCCGCCCATCGCAGCCGTTTCGAAGAATGAAAAATATATCAATTATTAAAATAACGAGAAAATATTATTAAAATAACAAGAAAAATAAGAGTGGCCAGACCCATTATTATTATTAGGGCTCATTATTATTAAAATAACAAAGAAAGGCCCATTATTACGTCATGGGCCAGGCCCACTATTATTATTAAGGCCCATTATTAATAAAATAACAAAGAAAGGCCCATTGTTACGTCATGGGCCAGGCTCACTATTATTATTGAAATATAAAAAATAACAGGAAAAACAACAGCGCGGACAAAAACACGAAGAAGAAGAAGCACCTTCCGCTGCATCCGCTCGTCTCATCGAACCACAGCGTGCAATCGCCCAGGACGTTGTCGGGCAGGTGCGCGAAGAACCGGTAGCACTTCCGTGTCGTCGCGCACCACGCACACGTCTCGTGTCGCAGGCCGCCGCCAGCATCGCCGGTTGCCAGGCACTCGGCGCAGGTACGACGGTGTGAGCACGGCTCGGGACAGCCGGTCGCGGAAACCACTGAATCGCCTGCACAAGAGAGAACGACCGCGTTTGACCTCGCACTGACCCCTGCGCAAGCTTGCGGCGGAGCGGACTGATCAGCGCAGCACTTGTGACTTTTGTTCGGTCACAGACCGGATTTTTTTTAAATGACCGAAAAAGTTAAAGTCAATTCGGCCATAACGTCAGGAAAGGTGGACTGGTGAATACTGTTTTGGTGAGTTTTAATGAGTTTTGAGACAAATGATGAGTTTTAATTAAAAAAAGTGAGTTTTAATGCTATTATGGGCAACTGGCAGAAATGTCTCAGCGAGACAAAACAGACGTGAGATATGGTGCAAAACGATAAAAGGTCGTAAGGTCGGACATACACATCAACAGGTTGAACCACGCAAAACTATCGCAGTTACTTCATAAAAGAGGAAAAACACTTGACTATGCTGCGCTTTTCAGTCGTGTGACTGCCAGCCTTTACACGTCTCGACCTTGGCTGCTTCTTACATTGCACTTCAGTGATTGGGTGGTCGAAGAAGGTAAGGTCTTGTCAAGTCGAAATTCGTTTCAAACACATTGCACAAATTTGTCAAATAAAAAACAAAATAAGCGCTTACGTGTTCGACTTGTGCTGTTACAGCAAACGGGCTGGGAACTATTCAGCTGAAACTGCTTAGGTATCACGTGGATGAAGCTGCCAATGGAAACAACCTACATCACGAGACAACCGTATCATGCGTCAGACGTCTGAGACCCTGTTGACGCATTCACCGCCTCATTTCTCACTCGATGTCGTCAACAGTGACCGACGGGTGTCGCTTGGCGTTGCTGCAGCACCTCGAACACTGAGCTTGTAAGGTTAGCAGTAGAAAACGCGACTAGGACATCCTGTGCGGCGCGCAACACCTGTCTCCTGAAAAATACTGCGCTTTCGCATCAAACTTGACGCCTGCGACTTCTCGGTAATTCAATACTGAATAACAAGGTCGCATTTGCTGCTGCCTGACTTCTTACAGGAATTTACGAAGCGCCACTCACTCAACCGTTCTTACATTGCACCAGTTCTGTAGTAAATACATCAATTCTCGAGTGGGGGGATCCTGGATAAACGGGGGTTAGAATCTGGGATCAATCGTCGAACGGGGGTGAGGCGAAACCAGCGCAAATAGCGATCAGCATCCACCAGGGGGGGGGACTGCGAGAGGGTACGTACCTCCACCTCGGTAGCGACCGATGCAACCGACTTTGCCCCCCCAGGCGCAGACCGGATTCCGCGTGCATTCCGTGCAGGTGTGGAAGTCGGAGCAGCTGGTGCAGGACGATGTGTCCGTGACGAAGCCGAAATAGGGGGACGCCCTTGGGTGTGGGTCTGCATAAACGGTCGAGAACAAGGCGTTAAACAAGGGTGGTGGAATGCCGCAAAATTGCGCGAACGAACCATATTGGCTTTTTGCGTCAACGTCGTTGACTACAATAAAGCTAAAAATGCTGCTCTTTCTGCTACTTGTGTTTTTCGTAACATTTGCCAGCAGCCTTAATTTCAAGCAAACCAAGTTTTTTTTCTCCTGGTGATGACTTATTTCGTTTATGAGTCGACGTTTCGTCCAAACCAAGCAGGCCTGCTCTTTAAGGGCAACTGCTTAACATGCATTTTACATGAACATAGTCTCCATACACAGCGTGATCTCAGCAGAAGAAACAACATCGTCCATCTCATTCGATTTTCACTGGGAAAAAAACGAAAAAGCGTAATTTGAAGGCTTAACGTTTGGTCGATTGACATTCTGGCAGGGTAGGTGGAGCGTAAACTTGTGGCAGCACCAAAAAAACTTTTTTTTTAATCCAAAGCACAACAAAGCTCAGTCGCGGTTAGCGGAGCGTGACGAAGCCTGAACAGAGGTATGCATTCCCGACATGGGCGTCGGAAGGGGGAGCAAGGAAGGGCCTTGCCCCCTTGGATTTTGAAAATATCAGCGAAAAAGGTTGTTTTCTTAGTTTCACTTGGGGAAAAAACAAATTTCACTACTTTTGGCCCCCCCTAGAAAAATTTTGGAAAAGTCCCCTAATGTCCCCCCTGGGAAAAATCCTCCCGACGCCCACGATTCCCGACCAAACAAAGCAACAGGAACTTACGAACGCCTGGAATCCGGCAAATCGGACGCTTTGCGTCCGCGACGGACTGCCTCGCCAAGCAGCGGTCAAGCACCGCGCACCACGCGCAGGCGAGATCGATCAGGCACTCGTAACAATCGCGATACGAAGCGCAGTTGCCGGCAGCGCTGGGGGGTGAGCGGTAAGGCTCCAAGTACCCGAAGCCGATTGTCTGGTGACGTTCGTAGCCGCGTGTTCTGGAACACACGAAGTGAGATGTGGCTGTTCTGACTGACGCGTCGAGCGCATGATCAAAGAGCCTTTCGAGCCGTAACAAACGGTTGGTGTGTGATCGCCGCGACTGCGTCCAATCACAAAAAGTGCGAAGTTTAGGAATCAGCCGACTGGGCTCTGCTTTCATCTTTTTGCGATGATCAAACTTGCACATGTCTGTATTCAAGTAACTTCGCTCCACAGGTGGAGCAAGCAAGGAATCAATCGCAAATTTTCAGCCGGAAATCGATTTCACGCAACACCGCGCATCGCCAGTCCTTGAATCTCATTCTAAATAGGTTCTCACATGTGGAGAGTAGTTACTTGGCCCAGCAACCGTCACATTCTCGTTTCAAAGGGTGCCTTGTCTGGTCGCCGATTGGCAAATAACCGCCTACGGCCAACACACAACAGGATGTCAGCTTACCTGATGGACCAGGCTAAATCCAACTCGCCGGAATCCATTTCCTTGAAGAAAACAACTTTGTAGAAGTATCTGCACAAACAGCAACATGTCATAAAAGGCGTTTGATGACGTCACCGATATTTTGAGAACACTCCGGACTTAAAACGTTTACAATTTGAACGTTTTACAATTGCTATAAAATCTTTTGCAACGAGATGAGACCTGATTTTTTTGTGAAAAAAGGAACGAAATAAATATCAGCGTGAACCAGACTATAAGTTCCATGCATTGCAAGCCCAAAGCAAATGGCATGGGCATCGGTCTCAACAGTCTTCACGTTCGAACCACTTTGTATGACGGGTTAAGAACGTGAAAAGAGAATGCAAAATGTCGATTACGAAATAATCCATTCTGAAGTACGCTGAAATAGACCTTTTCACATAACGGGCCTACTGTTTCAAGCTAAGCGCGAGCAGCAGCCAATCACGGTATTGCATCAACAAAATCGCAGCACAGTTTACTCGCTCAAGCAATCCTTGCGGTTGCGCCGTCAAGCTCGGTCACGTGCACAAGTTCGATCACGTGCACAAGTTCGGTCACGTGCACACGACCAGGAAACTCAATAAAATTGGCTTCCACCGAGCAGCACTTTCCTGCCTGCGATGATCACACGAACAGCGCGAACATTTTCGGAATTGAAAACGACAAAGTCGGCTCTCACACAGATTTACCGGATGAAGTTACGATAAGTTGTTACGACAGCTCAGCATGACAGGCGACGGACGGTAACGTAGGCGCTCGCTGCGAGAACATTTCCGAAGCAAAGGTTTGCAGGTAAAGAAAATACACTTCACTTCCTCGCGTCCGTTGCCACAATGCGCCCGAAAACTGACAAACCTCAGGTTTCCGCCGAAACAGACCGAAATTGCCTGGGACGAAATTCGCGACCACAGTTCTAGGCGTTTGTATCAATGTAGACACTTAGATCATTGCATAGGGTTCCATGAGCAATGAATGCAAATATTTGCGGAAGGTTCCGTTGCAGCAAAAAGGTTGAAAAACACTGCGCCATAACTTAAGCACCTTCTTCAACTCGGATGAAACCGTCTACACAGTGCACGGAAGCGCATTCCAGAGCTACTTCGCTTTGACGCGTGTTTGAAAATTGAGTTACGGCCGAAGGAACACCTGTGCGAAGGCTGCGCAGCAGTTCGCATTTGCTGTCGCTCGGCCGAAGGAAGTGTCAATACTCTGACGAATATCTTCTCCATGCGTTCTAGACGTCAAGTTGTGCGCAGGGTCAAGCATAAAACGTCCGTGGACTCATCCGGGAGCAGGGAAGACAACCGAACTGGTTTGAATTCATCGATTACTTGATCTCCTCTGGCAACATCGAAATCCTACGTTACACTGTGTTATTTGAGAGCGATGGTAATTCGAGCTTGCTCTCTGCTTCCTCGCCAATCAAATGCGCGATTTATATTTTTTGCGCACGGCACTATCAACTCTCCAGCAATTGCGTGTGGTTTCTTGGCTTTGCTTTGAACGACATTTCCACAGCGGCTCCATTTTATTATGCTGCAATATTCCATCGGTACCTGCGCGAGAGATCGCTTCAAGCTATTTACTTCAAAATGTTAAGTTTTTTTTCTGGCAGTTTGTGGTTTTGAGAATGTTTGGTTTCAAAACGCATTTGTGGTTTTGACGGTTTCGAAATTTCGGCCGAAAGAATTTTCATGCATCATACACTGAGGTTTTTCTACTCCATTACAGGCGATACCTGCAAATCCATAGTTAAGACAATCCATCCACTGCGAATCCACGTTATATTAAAAAGTTGTAATCAAATTAGTACATAAATACACCCGCTCGTATATTAATCTGATCAAACATCAATAAAAAATGACATCCACACACTTGGAGATTTTCACTTTCCCGGAATTTTCTAAACATATCACTTTCGTTGCAGAGCTGTTAGCAAGAATCATGCCTTATATGGTGCTTGAGGTGGATTTTCGGGTTTTGGCTGATGGTCATTAGTACAGCAGAAGGTTTCTTTTCTTTTGAATAACAACAAAGAAGCTGTGTGCCAGGTGCCAAAAGACCCGCAATAGGCCTTTCTCTTATCCGCTCCTGCCTCACACTGGAAACCACGATGCAACACGCGCTATCAGCAGTTTTGGGACATCACCTGACCGCGTGCGTGCAAGTTAGACGCAGTCGTGCGCTACCACGTGAAACAAAACAATGCAGGCGTTTCAATATCGCCGCATGACTATCGCATGCGTGGCGCAGAAAATCGCTGATCATCAGCTTTTTACGTAAAAGAACTTTCACAAAAACGACTTTCGTCGTCCAATCACATCGAACGTATCGAGATGGGTTTCCATTTCGCTTTTGAACTCATGCGCTCCTTTCGAACCCTCCTCCCCCACATGAAGCTCGAGACCCCCCTGGTTGAAAACCGCTGGTTTTAAAGGAATTACGCGCAGTAACGGTTTGCAGGCCGACTCGCACGAATAGGTAGGTCGCGCTGACCGACGCGCGTTCAACCAAGGCCTCCTAGAGACTTTGGTTCCATTGTACGGTGTTTCCTTTTCGCGAAAACCGCTTTCGAAGAGGCGGCCGTCGCCGCGATTGAGCGACGGAAGCCGCCGTGACATCTTTTCCCGCCACAAATAATATCTTTGCACAGCCTGAGCAGCCGACCGAGTTGCTGCAACAATAACAAGGAATGTCGCTCCTTTCACTACAATGCAAACGAGAAGAAAAAAGCAGGCTGATGTCGCAATGATGGCCGGGTAACCGCAAATGTGGTTTGACTATGACGGTAAGGTGGCCGCGTGATCAGTAACATTATGCAGAGAGAGACTGTACGTAGAGTTGCATTATCGGGATTTTATGAAGTCGGCGAACTTGTCGCAGGTTTCAAAGAACAGCCGAAATGCACTGATCAAACATGTGACGATTCGGCGAGCTTTGAGCGCACACACGTGAAACAAGGTATAAATATTTACTGTATTGCTTTGGACAGATGTGGCCTCGTTATATTAGTTGGTCAAATCCAAAATAAACTGGCTCGTAAATCCGCTTCACCTCGATCGCTATAAGACTGTTAACATCTAATCTGTATAGAACTTATTACACAAATGTGCCGTTACAGGTTTTTTGAAACAATAAACAACACCCTTGGTCAGGGTTTTTTTTAAGGCGTTTTAGGGGCCCGATTCGGGTCCCTAGAATTTCAAATCGGGTTTCTAGAATCAGAGAAAATTATCATCGGGCCCCTAAATTCATAAAAAAATCGGGTCCCTAGAATCAGAGAAATCGGGTCCCTACAGATCCAAACCGGGTTCCTAACATTTTCCTTACAAAAAAACCTGCCCTTGGTAACAAAAATCATCACTTAACAGAGAGTTTGGTCAATATTTCAACAATGTTTCAATGCACAACGGTCGGGCGAACGACAGCTGCTTTGCGTTACCACGGCNCCGACTAGCCTCGCATCAGCAGAGTGCTGGTGTAGGTGCATGCAATATCGGCATTCACTTCCTAGAATCTGAGATCTTGCGACGCAATGGTCGCTGCAGCCGCGCAACACTCTGTAATAACTGCACAGAAACTGGCATGCGGTCGGTCGGCTCTTCGTCACGAAAATACTCCGAGACAGTGGGTTTTCGATTACCTGCTTCCGGAAAGTTGAGTAAGATTGCGAGACTCCTTCTGTGCTCGATCTTGAGTAGTGTTGACTTTCACCATCAGCTGCAAGTTCGCTTCCTGATCGTCGGAACTGAGGTAGAATTCGCCGACACCTGGGAAAGTGGCACGAGCGATGAACCGACTAGTACGACATCACCAACACCGGTGACGTCACCAACATCGGTGACGCCACCAACATCAGTGACGCCACCAACATCAGTAACGCCACCAACACCGGTGGCGTCATTGTGAGAAAGTATCTCCGACACAAACACTGCATTGTCTGAACCTCTGACTGCACTTGTGTTTGTAATAAATAGCATTGCAGTTGATAAATAGCAAGACAAAAAAGCTTAACTCTCACTTCACAAAAACTTATTTGCAATTTTGTGCTATCTATCTATCAGAAACATGCAAACAACAAGCAGATGCTGAACACCCAGGAGCAAGATCTCCCTTTGCACAATGGTAGTAACGTGAACAGCAAGGATGACGCTGTAAATGGAAAAACGTTTCAAGTGAAAAACGGTGCACGTTCTAGCAGACGTAAAGAGCCCCATAGGCACGCAGTTACGCTTTGATAGATCACTTGTACCAATAATTGCCGCTGATATAACAATACAAAATACAAACAGATTGCCTTTGAAAGAAAGCATCATGCAACCAATGCAACGAACAAGTTCCACTCAGTGAGTAAGGCCATGGGCAGCGTTCGCTCCCAGGTGCGCAACTGCGCAGGGCCACCACACAATTTACGCAGTGAAGTTTCGTCCTTCGCGCACTTCCAACAATCCAAATTATATACTGTATATTGGAACGTTTCACTGGTTGTGTGTCTGCGTCATTGCGCAATTGTATGCGCTTCGTGTGCAACAAAACTTACAATTGTTCAGCGTAGAACTTTCTTAGAGGGAACAGTGGCCGTGGGTATTTTGGGAAAGCTACAAACACCATGAAAGCACGCTTGATATCGAAGCGGGTTAGCAAGTGCGTGCGTCAACCACAGGTGCCTAAGAACTTATCAAGGGTAAGGACCTATCACACGTCTCAGTATTTTGCATACGTGGCATGTTGTGTACACTCACACAGAGTTCAAACTGCGAGAAGCATGAAATTCAAGCTAGATAAGCTGAGAAACACAAGGATTTAAGTCTGTTTTGTATCTTGCACCACAAGCAAGATCGGAACAACGCGGGCACAATGTGCAAACACTGACTGTGGGGAGGAAAACAGATGCCTTCACGTGGCCCTCCCTGTTGCGGCATTTCTCGAAATGCTTACTAAATCTGTCAACTTGAGAGCAACCGCTGCTACCCGTATTGGATG
>JGI24159J19872_10004658_pt1 | contig 17541 bp, 10 predicted proteins | sample Ectturendosymbi4_FD_19872 | JGI IMG/M metagenome (IMG submission 19872) | reverse complement strand
ATAGAAAACTGTAACATTTAGAAATGCTTCGCGACCCACCTGAAATAGCTTCGCGACCCACCAATGGGTCGCGACCCACTGGTTGGGAAGCACTGGTTTAGCCGACATTGATAAGGCAATCTCAGCAAAGCTCGTTTCACCTTCGCTGTTAATTGGCAAAGGTGAACTCTCACCCCCTGCTTGGTCATTGCTTGCTGCCTTTTGCCGTCGCATCGCTCGTCCACCCTCCCAATTGGAAGAGCACGAAAGCACGCGCTGCGTAGCTTCCGCCACTTCTGCATGCGCACTTCTTTTATAATTTTGTGTGTTGAAGAACTTACGAGCTTTCGTTGGTAAACAAATCATATGTGATATTTTAGCTGAAAATGGAATACAGTGCCAGCTTCCACCTCAAACGACCTGCAAACAGTCGCTAAGACGCCTCACACATAGTCGCAGTCAGGGTTTTGGAAAGTCTGAAGTTGTACAACCTAGGGAGTTACGTAATATTAAATCGAGAAATTTATGCATCTGTTGAAAGATGAAGATATTACTGTACTGAGCGCGATAATGGTTTATATTTCCAAAAAATTACAATGCTTGTTTGTTAAGTTTGAACGAGAACACCAGATAGCGCACTCGAGCAATTTGCTAAGGCGGACAGTTCCGCCCCGTAGCTGAAGCTTGGCTACTGCTGGTTTCACAGGTCAGAATGGCAGTTGAAACAATAGGCTGTTTCAGATCTTGAAAAAGCAAGCTCACAGAGAAAAATGACATGCAAGTCTGATCATTCTTTGGATTTCCCTGTGAGTAGAAGTTCTTTTCTCAGTATATTTCCAGAACAGCGCTTTATTGTTACACCGATGGGCCAGCTTTAAAACTTTAATTCTCTAGAGTGCATACATGTTGTGCTCGGGAGTTTCACTGTTGTTTGCAATAGGGAACTCGCGGATATGCGCCGTATTCCTTTCTTAGTTTCGGTAATATTCCCATACATTCTCCCAAAGTTCTGTAGGATCTATTTAACGTATGTAAGGTACGACTTTGATGCTTATAGCCCTCAATATATAGTTGCAAAAACTGCTAAAAAAGTGATTATCTTTACTCATCGATTTAATTATATATATATTAATTCAAAGCTATTTTCAGAGAGAGAACTTTGAACTTACGACCGCTCGCTCCAATATCAGTAGTAGGCCAGATAAACACTGCATTTCTAAGTCATGCTAATGCCGCTAAAGGACGACGTTCGAAGTGTCTAATAACCAGTTTCAATAGAGAATCCTCCCAAAATCAGCGAAGCTCTTTAGGGAGAGGTTTTGTTGACATGCAGTGATATTTGATTTTTGAAATTAATTTATTTTCATTCGTTTCACTCGTTCTCTATTTTTGTTACAAGATTTTTATCTGAAATAAACCATTTTATTTTAAAAATCATCTATAATAATGGAGAGCAACAACCACAAATAATAGTGACTGTGTATAATCTTTCTCAAAAATACTATGACGTCATTGCAAAAGATATTACAATTAGTAGCGTGTACTTCCACCACGTATACTTCCACCACAAATTTAGGAGTGTATCATTGGCTGCAGTAAGTGATTCTGTAGGACTACCACAATATTCTCTAAACAATGTTCTGAAAACCACGGCCGTACCAAATGATGCCTTGAAGATGGTTTACACCAGGGCCAAGCAAGACTGAGTCAAGCCAAGCTGAGCGTGGGGAAGTGCTTACACTTGCAATACTTTTTACGCTTGGTTGCGTTGGTTGCTATGCGAGCAAAGTTCGATGTGCTGCCCTCGTTTATCTGGTTGCTTGGTGAAAAGAGGCTGGTATCTGCAACGATTGGCCGTTCAACTGCTATTGTTGCTGCTGTGGCACTGACACTTAATAGGTGCTCACAAGCAAAAACCGAAAGTAGCCTTCAACACCAGACTGCATCAATTAATTTTTAATTTTAATTTATATGTTTGTGAGCAGACACAAAGTCCATAATATAAATTAGGTCTTCTGCCACTTTACTTTCAAATGGAATCTTAAGAAACACCTCTACATGAGATGAGAAAGATACATAGTTATGAACTTCAGCAACATTTCACTTATCCAGAACAAAAATATGTGAATTACAGTGATTTTGTTTATTTCATATGTATATTTGCTTTTTTGACAGTTGATCTTTCCTGTGCACATCCCATTTTTTTCGGCATGAAAGTACACTGCAGACTGCATAATTCTTTTCTGTTTTGTTTTTCTTCTGTAGCTCATCATTTTGTTTTTAGTTTTTTTAATTTTAAATTTTGTTTAAACATATTTTTAACCACACCAAATTTTCTCAAATAAGTTTAATCCACTCATTTGTGTACATAGGCATGCGCTTTCATCTGTAAGTTTACTTCACCATGTTCTTTGTTTGCTTATTTTCCTATTTGTGCTTATTTGATCTCCAACAATTGTTTTTCTACACTTTTCAAAACGTGATAAGCGAGGTTGGTTGACTGGTGCCATGGTCCTTCACCAATCCTGTATTGCCACAGTGCTGCTTATTTTTTTACAGTGATCAGCTATTATGCCATTGTACATTCATTTACTCTAATGTTCACTGACAATTGTTTCAAGTATTGCATGATGGCTCTTTATATTGCTTCTGTTTATTAGCTAAATCTTATGAAACAACCTATGGTTTCTACAGCAAAAACTTGATCCTGATCAGTCATGGAACGGGGCTGATGACAATATGCAAACCGCAATTTGGTTCCAGGGATATCTAGAACTCTAGAATAGCAAACCCCAAAACAGACAAATAAATGGTTACTGCAGCTTGCCATAAATGCCAGATATTCTGTCCTTAAAAATCAGTAGGCGTGCATGGTTTGGAGCACTCTCAGTGAGGGCCCATCATTTATTCAAGGTCACAACAATGGGGAGCTCAATGAGCTTTATTGGGGTGAGGGAGAAATTTGTTTCCTTTCTGGGATTTTGCTTGCAGTGTTTTTGCAGTGAGTTGCTGCTGAGACCGTCAGCTAAAATGTAAGGACTTATAATTTTTTATTATTTACAAATCATCGCAAGCCCAAGCGGCAGAACAAGAGGAATGTGTAAAGGATCCATTTCAGGTTTTATGTGATGAAGTCATCAATCGCTCTCTTGGTCCCACTTACGTTTGTTAACTTAAAATTGTAACATTTTTGAAGGTGGCTAAAAGTAAATATCTATTCAATAAAGCAACATTCAAACAGAAGACCACGGCTGCAAGTAGACCAAATATAATATAATTTGCCAACACTGCAGTTTGTCAAAGAGTCAACAAACTTTCAACCGAGTTTGTGTCAAAATTGGTTATTCAGAGTGCTGTTCATCAGTGCCTTCATGACGTATCAGGCTCCAAAAACTTTGAAAAAGAGCTCCAGAGCTTGAAACAAAAATTTCCGTTGTGGTTTTTGATATCAGGCAACTTGAGCAGCTCATTTAAATAAAAATAAGTGATCAGCATGGACAGCTTTTCAATAATTGCAATTCGTTTTCAGTTTTAGGTGTTGAAGGTACGGTGATAAATGTTTCTTCCTGCTGCTTTGTTGTATCAATATTTTGAAAAGACTTTTTGGTCTTAGCACCTTTGCGTATAGCTACATTTGCACATGCGAATTTTCAAGTTGTTGCTTTTAGCAAAACTCACAAAGGTTCTGGAAGCAGATTCTATATCTAACGGTCAGTTTTACAATTATCCACATCTTTGTATTCCCGTAAGAACGCTTTCCACTTCTACCGTTTCAATTCTTACTTACAGCTGGAAAAAAGTGGGTTCGGTCAAGTTCACCAATTCTATTAAGGAATGCGAAATAGCACATGCGATCACCTGCTTTAGAAAAGCACTATATAAAAACAAAGTACTGCAATTGATAAATACACCGGCAGCGAACCGCCAACTGCACAAAAAATATGCGCACCTTCATGGCAAGTTCTCGATGCGAAATGTTTGATATGAACCAAAACAAGTAGCAAACACTTGAAGGAGGTATTGAATAACGAAGCACCAATTACACAAAAATATTACTGCTTCCCTATCAAATCATACTTTTTACTTGAAGTTAAATTACCAAATCCATGAAGGTCACATATGATGTTGTACGACGAAATCCAAGTTCTTTGAAAAGATTGAGGAATCTGTACCAAATAAACAAGAAATTATTTAAGGTACTATTACAGTGCATACTACAATTGTAAAGGTTTCACCAGGGTTGCAGTGTTAAACTCTGAAAGAGGCACAGCCAAATCGTGAAGTATAGTGCAACTTTAAGTAGAAGGGTGTTTTGTATAGTCTTACTTGAGTTAATGGGAAAAGTTTGCCAGAGTTGTTTTAGATACGGCTACAGCTTTTCCTTAGATATATGAAACACGCATTGCGTAGGTACACCAACTTATACTTTTGGTTATATTGCTGGTTGTTTTTTTTGCTGAAATATTTTTGCCCTTTCTATGCGCAGTCATGATAAATTTTATCCTCATTAATTTAGATACGTTAATATAATGTTTAACTATTTTTAGGTGGTTCTTACTTATTTCCTTATGGTGGTTGTAATGACATTCAACGTGTGGTTGATTGTATCTGTGATCATCGGCAAAGTATTTGGTCAGCTGTTGTGTACAGTTTTAGCAGCTTTCCTGAAATGCCATTGGGCCAAGTCTTCAGAAAACAAACAGTCCAAACGATTGCTGCAGTCTGAAGTAAAACCAACAAACTACGTGAGTTTAATGCAACCATCATAAGATTGTGATGCCTGTCAGTTTACTTTGACCGTTATGTATATATTTACATATGTGTGCGTGTACTTAAATTTGTTATTCAAAGCATAGTCCACCAAGGCTTCAGATTAAAGGAAGTTGCCATGAGTACTCCAATTTGCAAAAAGTATTTGGCAGTTTGATGACGTAATCTATTAAAATCTTTCAATACATTTATAGAAAACTCAATGGTATAAATAAATGAAAAAGTTGTATTTTTTCAACTTGTCTGAAATAATATTCCACTGAAACTTATAATTCGTTTCAAATAGTTTAATTTTCCAGTTCCTTTCCACTAACGTTTTCAGGAGTTGTTTTGCAATAACTGAGTATAAGCTACATTGCGTATTTTGTTGTTTGTCAGAAACAGCAAATAGAGCATGTTGGTGTAAAAAGCATAGGGACAACGAATTTGTTTTATCCTGTTTCAAATGAAAGTTAAATTTGCAAAACATTGGATTGATTCAACCTTCCCATTGTTTCCCACATGTGCTTTAGAGCGTTGAAACAACATTTAACCCTGGTTTTAGAAGTTTGAGAAGTTTCAACTGCATGGACCTCTTAGAATAGCAGATTGGTAATGGTTTCGTAACAAAAGGCCATTTGTGTACATTCAACGAAATTGATCAAAGTATTCAGGGTTAATTTCTTCCAACTTCTGTCTACAGCAATCTACCTCAGATCTTAAAAACTACTGAGGGCTGACTGTGAGAAAGTGTTCATATCATGGAAAGCTGAGCAAGCGTCAAGCGAAAGCAAGACAAACAAAAAGAAGAGTTGTTTTTATCAGTTGTACTCATGCTGATTGCAACAACAAAACAACTTAGCTCGTATGCTTGTATGTGAATGAATTGGAAGTCCCTTCACTGTCGAGAAAAGAAAAAATAGAAAATTTTCAACACTTGATGGTGGAGTGATGATGAAACCATAGCTGCGGAGCCGTCGTAAAAATTACACAGCTCCGCTCCGGAGCTGGTTTTTAATGAACATGGCTCCAGCTCCGGAGTTCTTGGTTTTCATGAGTGTGGTTCCGGCTCCAGCCAGGACGGATCCAGCCAGTGAGGTTAAAAGGGGGCGATTTCAATAATATTTGGTAGTCAAGTATCATAACGGCTTCGCTTTTGTAAGAGAGACGAACACGGGTGGCGGAACCTTTTTCAAAGTGGGGGGCATAAGTGCAGGTCAAAAAACAATATAAAATTTTTGTGGCTTGAATTGGCAACTGTGACGTCACAAACATTGTAATATGACGTCACTAACTAGACCATATGAACGCCAAAATTACACTATTTTAGACAAAATTACACCACTATGAAAACGCATCGGTGAACCACCTGAAATTCAAATAGGTTGTTACGACTCCAGGTCAACAGCGTCAATCGGGCTCATCGCACGATTGATACTGATTGAATGCAACCGTTCGACGCTTGCGTCACTGAAATATCGATTTGCTCTCATTATGCCTGGCACTATCGTTGCTCTGTGGCGTTAGTTGCGTAACAATGAATGGGAAGTTTCATGATAGCTTCTCCACTGTTGAGTAACGTACGTCACAGAGCAATGATAACGCCAGTTAGTCCTCTGCTTACTAGGCTCAAATATTAACCCGAGTTACCGACAATTTATCATTCGTTTGAAATTGTTCTCGAAATGCGAACTGTCCACAGATTGGATTTTGAATCTAATGTTCTGTGCAAATCCATTGCTTCAGAAACATTGAATCTAATATTGCAGAGGGCAGCTCGGGCTCTAACGGATGAGCCCGAGTAAAGCGCGAGCGAACGAAGGCGAGAGAATGCCTACTACGAACGATATTTTTTTATTCAGGTTACCTGCAACATGAACGCGAAAGGCGAGACATGGAACGAGAATATATGAACAGTTACAAGACCCAATGAAAAGAACCCGAGTAAACAACTTAGTGAAGTGGATGTAAGCACAAATATACAAATCAAGCTCACGTTCTCCAACATAACTCGTAATCGAAGACTCGGGGGCTCAGCCCGAGAAGCCTTTGTGCCGGAGTCGCCACTGCGCTGTTATAAACACCAATAACACGGCTTAAAACCAGGCAAAAATGACACAGTATTGATAACTGTCTTGCACATCCAAAATCACAACTTTTCCAAATCTAGAACACAGAAGTAACATAACCATAGCTACCCTACCGTCCCTGTTTCTAAGATTTGTCCTTATTTTGCAGTAGCAACGTCTTAGAAAATATTAGTCCTTTTTTCGTAGAACATATTACTGCCCTTGTCTAAGCAATGTCCTTACTTGTGACTTACATCGTTTTTTTTCTTATTTTCTGTAACATAACAATTTTAAATAAGCAATATTTGATAGACATACAGACCATTTCTATCCCATCTTAAACATTTTGTAATCAAGATTTTATGATGTCATAAAAGTAGTATAATCCTGCAGCACACAGACGTAACGCACTATCAGGCATTGTTAACACAGTAAGCTCTCTACTCTGGTTAGGATTCTTTGGAAATCTGATTTCGTGGCGAAGGTTTGCCATTTTAACTGATTCAAGAAATACGCAAGCGAAAAAAACATTTTTTATGACGATTCCAAGAAGGAAGTCGAGAATAAGACATTGCTGAAGCCAGAGCCGTATTAGCCGCACTCCATATTCCCCAATTGGGAAGGCGCGCTGTCACAGGGGCCCAAAATTCAGTCTAGTCACCACTTATCCCCCCAAAGAAAGCTTCGAACCCCCAAATTGAAATATGGAACACAGAAATCAGTTAATCGTGTTGCCGCAACAGGTCCCGGCAGATGGCACTCCAGCCTCTGGCCTGCCGTCGTTTGCCGATAAATAAAACAAATAAATAAATAAAAAAATCAGTGAAGTTCGGGGGCACTTCGAAAGAAAAGTGTTTAAACATTACAATTACTTTGGGCCCCTTTGAAAGCAAGGTATTTATACATTAAAACTGCTGTTGGGGGCCCCTTTGAAAGCAAAGTAGCCTAGTTATACATTACAATTCATTTAGTTATTTATTAACAAACAGCCAATGATGGCAGACCAAGGTCTGAAGAGGTCTTTGGCAACGCAAAGGTTATCATCAATAGAGACACAAATACACACACATACAAAACAATACAAACAGAAAACATGGTAGATGGTAAAGTTATATTAGAAGTGTGGGTGATTTGACAAAAACAAACACGTCTTCGTCTGCTTGAACAGGCATAAGGACGTTTTTTTTGGATAGTTCAGGATGTCCAAAAAGAAGTATTTTGATTAGTTCCGTGCGATTTAGGATAGCAAATTCAGTGTGGGAAAATATATTTCGTTCAACCAGAATCTTAGAAACATTTGTGATCAACATTTGGCGTGACGTATAGGTGGAAGGACATTCAAGAAATTTGTGAACTTCAGTTTTAATAGCACCACATTGACAGATCTGATTGTAATGGCCATCTATATTTAATTTACTGTGTCCTAGTCGAAGCATATACAAGATAGCAGTTGCGTTTGCACTGCAACCGAGCAAATGCCAAGCATTAGTTTTTTTGGTAAGGAATAAATCTGATACTTCGGAGCAGAATCGACGTGAACTTAAAGTATGAAGGGAAGTGTGAAGAAAATTCCAGAATTTTGAGCCTATTTTGAAAAGAGAATTATGTAGGAAATGTGTTTTACAGGAGGGTGGCTGATTATTCATACAGAAACATGAAGATTAGTCGGAAAGATTTTTAAAAATTTGGGAGCAAGGGCGGATGTGAAGGATGGGCATGGTCCAAAAAGGATGGTACGGAAAGCTTTAAGAATTTAAATCTGACGACGGATAAACAATGGCGTAAGCCCTAATTCTTTTGGAATAATCTCGTGGGATGTGGCCCTGAGACAACCAAGGATAAACTTAGCTGAAGCACTCTGAATGCTTTCGAGGAGATTGGAGTTACGGTAGTAGTCGTACAGTTACCATAAATAATATCACCATAATTAAGGATGGGCAAAACATATGCACGATAAAGTACAAGAAGTGAATACTGGGAAGAAAGTTCTTTTTCAACGCGTTAATTATTAACATAGCTCTGTGATGCAAAGTTGAGATATCTAAATGCCAAGAAATAGACCGATGAAAAATAAGTCCTAGATTCTTGTAAGAAAAGTTTCGGTTAGAGCTTGGTTGCAGAATCGTAATGGAGGATGAAGAGATGGATTATTTGTAATGGTAAGAACTTGGGTTTTTGCAGCATTTGAAGTAACACTCCACAAATGGGACCACATCTCCAATTGACGTAAATCATTGGATAACGTATTATGTAAACCGCTGGGGTTTTTAGAAGAACATAAAAGCATAGTATCATCAGCAGATAGGGAAATTGAAGATTTAATATTTGTACCAATGTCATTAACATATAATAAAAAAGTAGCGGACCAAGTACGGATCCTTGAGGCACGCCACAATTTGTACGTAAATGATCAGAACGAAAATCTAACCGTACGAATTGCGCCCTACCTGATAGGTAGGACCGCAGTAAGTTATAAACAGAACCTATCACGCCAAGCTGACGCAACTTGAAAAGAAGAGCGGAATGAATCACTTTGTCAAAAGCTTTAGAAACAGTTAAAAACACAACTCTCGATGAACAACCACTGTCTTTGGCAACGAGAAGTTTATGAGTAAGTTCTAATATTAAATGTAGTGGAGTGGCATTTGCGGAATCCAGAATTGCGATTATAAAGCAAATTGTTGGCTTCAAAATAACTGTAAAGGTGTTTATGGATTCACTTTTCAAAAACTTTAGATAGAGAGGGAAGAATAGAAATCGGTCTGTAATTTTTACGTCATGCAAAGATCGCAGTTTTCTAAGCTGTAGGAAAGTGGGAAGTAGCTGGGATAAAGCCGAAGAGAAGACTGAAAGGAGTGGCAAGAGATTGAGCGCAATTTTTAAGGAGTCGGTTAGCAAAATTTTCAAAATCTTTCGATTTATTACGATTAAGAGATAGTAGTACATGGTAAACATCAAGGGGCTCGATTGAGAGGGAAGGAATGCATAAATCAGTATACATATGAAACCTAGGAAGTACAGTACTTTAGACAGTATGGAGTCAGATGCTGTGGAAATGGAAGTAAAATATTCGTTAAAAATTTTTGCTTTTGATGTCATGTCATAGTATACAGTGTCACCACGGATCAAAGGAGCATTTGAGCAAGGATGTTTGCCAAGCAAATCTTTGACTGTTTTCCAGAAGTCAGGTCGAGATGTCGATGATGAATCAATCTTATGGAGAACAAATGGGTTATACCAGTGCCGGATTAAGGTAGCGCGGGGCCTGTAGCATTTCATGAGCGCGGGGCCCCAAGTTTAAAATACATCTCAACACCTGCCTAATCAAAAGGTGTGTGGGCAAGGCATCCTTTAGGCTTTACTCTCTGCATGCTCTATCCAGTTCGCATCGTGACGTGACAGTCTGAGTGTATCGTGCTGACCTCCAGTGTTGCCAGATGCTTGTGACATAAATCTGCTAAATGTTGTTACAAAAACTGCTAGATTCTACTATAGTTCTTTTCACAAATTTTCAGCTAAAACCAGTGAAATTATGTTAAAAAATCTGTCATTTTTAACATGATTAAGAGAAACCCATAAAGTTATACAATAGGCCTGTACTAATTTTTTGTCTTGCACTCGCTCTCAATAAGCATGGGCTGAAAATGCCGGTCACAGTTCATGACAATCGCTTAATCATGTTGAAAATGATGACGATCTCTTTCAAATGGTTGCATGTTTTCATGCAATAGAACAATCCATGACGATCTGTTGTATAAAAACATGAATAATTCATGACGATCTACTGTATAAAAACAACGCTCAGCGATAAACAATCTGAGTATAGCTTCAGCCCTACAACTTTCTAAGTCTGGTCTTTGTAACTCAAGCTTTGTGTTACATTAGGGAGCATGGAAAAAGTTCTTTAGTCATATCTGAGTGCTTTTGCTATCAGTTATGCCTTTTAAGCTCACAATATATTGCTATGATTGCATTTTTGCAAACTTCGAAAAATCCTTTTTTTGAATCATCAGGATAGGCACTGAGCCCAATTTTAAGTTCTGAATCTTGCAGCCATATATGTCGAAATTTTTGGTAGCTTCGGTTTACCAGGAATTTTTTTTACCAGACATTACTACTTACTAGCGCAGCTGAACCACTTGGAAATATCGTGCCTGAGGATAAAAACAAATTCTACCAATGTTGTCTTTTAACCTAACGCGCTCACTAAGTACACAAGCAAATCATTTAGGTTTAACCAAGGCATCTAATTACTTGTTATTATGATAAAATTATATCTTGAAGCAACTTCTTTGCATCATAATAAAAATTCCAAATAATTGCAGGCAGCTTGTTGTGCTTTGTCCTGGTGTTACCCAATCAAAAACGTCATGAAGAAGATAAGTATATTTTTAATGAAGGTGCTGTAAAGTTTTCATCTTGAAAAACCGTTGGTACAGGTTTTGGTCAGGAATTTGTTACTTGCTAAACCTGCCAAACGGTTGGTAAAATCCTGTAGAAAACAGCTAACTGCTAGATTGAAAATTTTACAGCTAAGAGTGAGAAAATCCTGCAAGATATAGCAGCAAATCAGCTATAATGGCAACACTGCTGACCGCAATCTTATGCCTATTGTTACGTAACTGTACAAAAAGAATCAAACAATAATTTATGGATACAGACAGCGTGCAATTGAAAACCTTCGGTACAACTTATGGCAATTTTAGCAAAATAGTAACTTCTTAGACTGCAAAAAATCTGAAAAAAATAATAAATAAGATTTATTACAGAAGACCGGGGGCGCCAAAAGCGCGGGGCCCGTAGCAATTGCTACATTTGCTGCTATTGTTAATCCAACACTGGGTTATACTGATTCTTACGATCCTTAAATGTGTCTCTGAATTTTATTTCGAAGGCGATTATAGGCAAGAAAGTGATGGCGACATTGTGTCTGCAGCCATTTAGTAAACAATCTACGCCTTTTGCGGATCATTTTCTTTAGATTTTGATTGATCCAGGGTTTACAGGGTTTTCTACGGATGTTGACTTATTCGATTCAATTATTCTAAAGGGAATGCAAGTACAAGCACTTTGGTTTATTATGTCAGTAATATTAGTCAAGGCAATGTCTGATGTAGGAGGTGGAGCTATGATGCCTTCTCAGGGTCCTATAAGTAAATTTCATTTAATGTCTTGAATTCAGCTCGAGAATAATCCCAGCATTTGATGAATGAAGGGAATTGCGTACAGAAATTTAAATGTAATTCTGAAAAGATAGGAGAGTGGTGAAGATTTCCTAAAGGAGGTGAAACATCAGAATTTATGACCAGGCGAAGGTTGTTTAATGACCAACCCATCAAGAATACTAGCGCACCTAGTGGGTGAATGTATAACCTGGCGAAAATTTAACATTTTAAATACACGAAATAACTCAGTTTGTTGATGAAACGGTTTGCCCATAGAATGATCATTACAGTAACCAGCAAATAGGATGGTGTTCGAAGCATCACTCAGATAGTCGTTCATCACGTTGGAACAATGCATACGAAACAGTAGCCTATCTGCAGCAGCACTATTTGGCGGTTGATAGCATACTTCAAGGAGTAAACGGTTTCGATGGTTTAGTTTAAGATCCAGCCACATAATTTCAGCACCCGGTTGTTTCAACACATTACAGTTGGTGCTGGGCTCCTTTGAAAGCAAGATACTTTACACATTACAGTTGCTATTGGGTGTCCCTTCGAAAGCGTATGGTATACCAGTGATGTGTCCGAGTCATTTTTGTCGAGTCAGAGTCGAGCCAGAGTCACAAGCCCTTCGAGTCAGAGTCATCTAAAAAATTTTCAAGTGAGAGTCACAACTTGGTCGAGTTGAGTCAAAGTCGAGTCACAAGAACTGTCGAGTCGCTTCGAGTCAGTGGTTTGCAAGTTCGAGTCAATGTCGATTCACACAAAATTTCACGTTTTATCTACGAAACTTTTTTGCTATGAAATGGCGCCCAACATGCCATAAAATGGCACCCGATACGTTAGAAAATGGTGCCCAACATGCTATGAAATGGCGCCCGATAAGTTAGAAAATGGTTCCCAATGTTGTTTTAACAAGTTTGATTGCAGGTTATTTATATCTAAGTTTTATCAGTTCGCATTTTACTTGTCTCTTTCACTCTTAGTCATTTCAGAAAGTCTAACCCAACCTTGTTGTAAGTGTTGCAGCCTCTAAGTTAGCATTGTGGTGAATGTGTTTTTCACCACGAACGGGATGTGTGTGAAGAACAGCACGCATTTGGCGCGAACAGGCAGAAATAAGATGAGCACAACTTGAGATCTTTATTGTTGCTTGGTGCCACAGTGTGAAGCTTTGTGCACTTGCTGCTCAACCTTTCCAATCACAGCATAGTGGTGCTTTGACCAGGATGCGAAGGTGGTGCCAGGTACAACCTTAAAAAAAGAACGTGTAATAGGTGCGGTATATTGCAAAAACGAGGGGATGTTGTTGCAACCTCTCGGTTGGCGTTGCATTGAAAGTGTGGTTTTCGCATGCTCAATACATGAAAATGAACAAAGTTGAACATGTACTTTGATTTAAATCTTGCGATATTTCAATATATTGATGGATTTGGTTGTTATCATTTTTGCTTAAACAGATTTGGATTGGAATTGATGATTTTCTTTTGAACTTCTTCCCAACTTTCGGATCAGTTTTGGGACTGCACATTACTATATAACTTTCGGTTGAGTTTTGGGACTGCAGGTTACTGTGGCACTCCAGGTTATCACTGGATTGCAGTCACCGACACCCTGGGAGCCATTTGTTGCAGCCACAATATTGCCTAGCCCTGAGCACACCAAAGAAAGAGTCGAACCAACAATCCTCAGCACAACAGCAATTGAGATCAGACAAATGACCAGGTTCGCTCTACTATTCCTGCAACGAAATCAATGCTATATGTGACGTAACCACGTCGCCACATGGGCTAATATCAGTGGCAGGAATTTCCACTGAAACAAGATTCGGTTTTCGCGTTTACATTATATTTTGCAATATAGTATTTGGATTGGATTTGGATCTGAAAAAGTTGAATCACTTTACTGGCATCTGGAAAAGGCTCAAAGTCACAGTATGAGGCCCACTGCCATGATCACGATATTCAAATACTACATTTTAAATCACGATAAGGTGTCTGTCAATATATTGTGCCCTGATGACCCCTCAGTGAAAGCAAAGTCTCAGGTCTCCCTCTATGCAAGTTGGGGAAACTTGATCCTTAAAATGCAGCACATTGCAACTAGACAGGCAAAACAGAAAATTTCCACCAATCTTGATCATCACTGAAGCAAAAAATGCTCATTTCTTTGTGTGCAAACGAACAGGGCTTGTCCATCAGGAATTGAGAGATTTTCTAAAAATGACTCTGACTCGAGTCTCGAGCCATTGACTGTAAATCGAGTCGTGTCGAGTCATTCTGTAAAAAATGTGACTCGAATCGAGTCACCATTTTTCTTAACGTGACTCGAGTCAAGTCCGAGTCACTAAAAATCGTGACTCGAGTCGAGTCATTGACTCGAGTAACGCTATCACTGGGATATACACATTACAGTTGCTATTGTGGTCCCTTTGAAAGCAGAGTACTTACACAATGCAGTTGCTGTTGGACGCCCTTGTAAAGCAGAGTAGGCTGCCTGCACATTACAATTGTTGCTAGGGGCGCCTTTAAAAGAAGAGTAGGCATTACGAGTATGATGTGGCTCGGAAAATATTATATGAACGGATAAGAAATTTTTCACCAAAAATGAGGAATATTTACGAGCGAAATACCTTGAGGGGACTCCTAAAAAGAGGGGGACAGAGGCTGTATATAATCTTGACAATGGTCTTCTATGAAAATAAGAAACCGATTGAACACGTTCTGCTTCATCCGATGAACGTACTTTCTCACCTGATGTGCGCATGTAGACACTGTAATATAAAGTTATCTTTGTATTATTGAACACATTGAAGTTGCTGATGAATTTATCACTCCAAAAAGACATGTTTATCGCGAATTTTCATAATTAAAACTAGACACCCAGGTCGACTAAAATAACAGATCTGGGAGGAAAAGACCCTCAGTGAGAGCTCTGGTAACATGCGGCAAAACGCCTACTACCGTAACTTGTAGTGAACATTTGAAGATTTATTGTCGTGTTATTGTTACGCAATCTAGACCGGGAATACAACAATCCGCTAGCAAGTTTCGCAACCTGCCTCTGCAGGCAAATGATCGGACATGAGCGAATTGCGCCATTGCGCTAAGCCTTTCGGGGGCCTCGCGGTCACGACTTTGCCCTGATAGGGCTCGCGTTCATTTACCAGCCTTGCCTACATGGCTAGTTGTGCACGTCCAGAAGTCAGACTTCCACTAGATCAACGTGTTTTGTGTAGTGAGAGTTGTAAAAAAATGTACTATGTCTAGCCTTGGTAGTCTTATATTGTACTGCATAGCAGCAAGATACCTTTCGTGCTTACGACCTAAGTTGCACATTTCCGCAGGCTGCTGTTCAGCCAGCCAAAATGAGTTAACTGTGCAGTTAGAAGAGTCTATTTAGCAATCATTGCCAGGTTGTCCTAAAACTGAGTAGTGCAGTTAGAGGATTATGGATGGTAACCGTTGCGTCCATGTAGCCGTAGTCTATTTAACATTTATAGGCGATTTGAGATACAAAATGTTATTAATCGTAACATGCGCCATGCACCAGGAGATTAACAAGTCCAGACATCAGCAAAGTTTATGCATGCGTATTTCGGTCAGTGAGTCACATGCGTATTTGAGTCACATGGTACAGTTTAGGGCAGTGGTTCCCAACCTGTCTAGGCTTGCGGCACCCTGCAGAAGAGAATTATAATTTGCGGCACCCAGTGGCGAACCCAGACAATTTTGCTTCAAGGTTTGATGGCAGTTTGAAAATGTATTTGTAATAGTATATTAACTTTCCGGAGAAAAAAAAGCTTGGGCCAAGTAATCACAATCCGACCTGTGCAGTGTTACAACTTTCATTTAATGTTAGTTGCCATCCTATCCTGCTGTAAACGTGAAATCGGTCCTCTGCAACGGGTAGTCTCAGCAGCAAAATCTAACGTCATTTTGGAAGTGCTGAGGACATTGACACTCCCTTTGAGGACATTGACACAACTGAAACATAGGTGTAGGAGCAGGCAAATTTTTGGGGGTGCGAAGAATTTTAGCCCAAATTTCTGCAAACTTGCCCGAAAAAGAATTCAAAGAAAATGACCTCCATAAAAAACGACTGCATTTCACTGGGCGCATTGTTTTCAAATCGAGGCAGTTAAGCATCATTTTTGCCCAAATTTCACCAAAACCTCCCCAAATTTCCCTTCAATTGCCCGAAAATAAGTAAATCAATGCATGAATTTCCAAAAAAAAATGATTTTCTTGGGTGCCATTTTTGTAAAATCAAAGCACGTACAGCAATTTTGCGAAGATTTTCACAAATTTTTCACAAATTTCCTCAGATTTTGCCCGAGTTTTCACCAAATCAAAACTTTTGGGGTGCGCTTGCACCCCCCGCACCCCCGCCTCCTACATCAGTGAACTAAAATGAAAAAATTGACCGAACATATTATTCAAAACAAGTCCCAGAAAAATGCACCTTTCATGGATGATGCTTCGAAAACAAGGGGCATTAAATAATCAAACGTTGAGACTTGGATGTTGTTTGCCCCCCCTATCAAAATTCCTGGCTACGTGCCTGGTTGTATGCAATTCATTGCATGCAGCATATGCAATTCAAACAAACGGAAAATGTGAAAACCTAAACAGTATAAAATGACAGTTACATTACCACCACGCAACATATTACAGCTGCAGTTACGTAGTTAATTCTATTCATGAATAGTTCATCGAAACAGCTTTGCACTGGCAAATCTCACAACATCAAGCACGTTTGAAACACGAAAACTTCACAGTATCATATCAAAGCTGCCCCTGATAACTACTGCAAAAAATTTTGCAGCTACAGCTACATTTTAGTTGTACATTTTACAGCATCAACAATTTGAGGTTTACAAAAATTAGGGTTAGACGGAATGGTGACTTACCACTACGTGTTCCGAATTTCAAAATGTTTCTAACTCCACCCAAATTTTAATGAAGTTGTTTCAGTTGGTCCAATTTTGATTTGGGCTGTTGTAATTTGCTCAAATACTGCATCTATAATATATGCAAATCTTAAACACTCTTCCAATTTGCCCAGATGGTTCTAATTGTACCCAAGTTTGAATGAAGCTCTTTCAATTACCCAAATATGATCAAGACTGTTGGAATTTGCCCAAATGTTTCTAAATGTATGCAATTTTTAATGAAGTGGTTGTATATTATTCAAATTAGAATGAAGCTGTTTGAAGTTACCCAAAATTGAATGAAGATGTTCCACTTTGCCCGAAGTTGAATGGAGCAATTGTTGTTTGGACAGAGTTGATTTAGTCTGTTGGAATTTACCCCAATGTTTCCAATTTATGGAAATATTTTTAACTTCACCCAAATTTGAATGAAGTTGCCCCAATTTGCACAAATTTCATTAAGATTGTTAAAATTTACCCAAATGATTTTGATTTTATCCAAATTTGAAACAAACTCTTATAATTCACCCAGATATTTCTAAACCTACTAAAATTTTAATGGAGCTTTTCTATATAGCCCATCTTTGAACAAGACTGTTTGAAGTTGCCCACAATTGAATGAAGCTGTTGCAAATTGGCAAAATTT
>JGI24159J19872_10004655_pt1 | contig 17542 bp, 10 predicted proteins | sample Ectturendosymbi4_FD_19872 | JGI IMG/M metagenome (IMG submission 19872) | reverse complement strand
TTTTGTGCACTACTTCCAGTGGTTGCAAAACAGAATTACTGGTGCCCCACGAAAAATGCAATATTTTAGATGACAATGTACAAGACTAAAATATAAAATTTTTAATACGTCGTTTGACGCAAGATTTAAATTTTTGTACAATCAACAAGGTACCCTAACTAGTTTTGATTTCATGGATTGCACGTGATACGACAAAACTAACGGACTGTCTATCAAAACCCCTAAATATTTTGTACACTTTGTTCGTAGAACTTAGCTGTCATCAATTTTTATTTGAAATCAACAAGTTTCAGATAGGTTGCTATGGTTTTTCAAAAATTGTTTGAACATAAATGTTGATCTGGAGTAATTCAAGGACAATTTATTTGAACGCAGTCAATTGTCTACTTTAATTATCTACATATTCACCGTATGTTACAAATGGTCTCTATTTTTATGAGATAGACAAAGATAAGGGTCATCAGCATATAGTGCAGTATAAAATGCAGAAGAATTGGGTAAATCATTAATGCACATGATAACTAAAAGCGGTCCCGCAACACACCCCTGAGGGATACCGTTTGAAATACCAACTAAATCAGATGGCACATTTTCCACCTCTACAAATAGCTTGCGATTGGACAAAGTATCTACGAAATAATTGTAAAGGAATTCACAACCAGTAGATAGTAGATGATCCACCGCCGCAGGTTATTAACGATAGTTTCATCTCTACAACATTGTTTTCAACAGGACTCCTCTTCAAAAGCAGTGCTGACTCATATTTCTGTGCTCGCCGGGACCATGTCACCAACATCACAGATATGGGCGCCATCTCTTGGCACAATCTGACCATGAAGGTGCTGTTACTTCCAAATGTCTTCCTGCTAATCAGGGCCGCAACCAGCTGATATCTTCGGGAGGAAGCAAAATGACTGTGTAACTTGATGGTGTACCTAGCAACTAAACATAGTTTTGAAAATTTAGGGGGGCAATTGCCCGGTGTCCCCTCTGCTTGCGGCCTTGTCGCTTGTTTCAAATGCTTGTGAAGAAAGCGCTCAACTCTTTAGTATACTTCGCTTCACATTGTTTCATGTCTGGTTATGAATTAGCATTTTAGTTTAACTTAACATTACGTGCTTCCATGTTTTCTCACGGGCTAGCCAAAATAATTAAAATATTTGATAACTTCGCCGTAGTTGCAAAACAAAACAAACTTTTTTCAGCAATCCGCAGTCGAAAGCAGCCTTTAATATGTCCACTGAGTTGTTCATATTTAGTATCACATCGTTAGCAACTATCGGTAGCTGCATGCTGGTGAACACAGCAGAGTATGTAGAATTTGTGTAGAACTTATACTTCTACAAGCTTTTAGTCGAACTCGAATGATTTCATGGAATGGTTAATTGTGTTCGGTAACTTTTTGCTGCCGTGTCTAATTTGCTAGTGAAAAAAAATTATTTAGCTTGTTGATTGTGGCCACGTATGTTGATGCGGTTTATTCACCTTACAAACTACCAGAGACCTACCAGGGAATCGACGAACCACCACTTTTTATACTTATTATCACAATGGTGTTACCTCAAGAAGTGAAACAGAATACAAAGCAGTGATTACGGTTTTTTGGGGTTTGAAAAAGTTGACTATCAGTAAAGTTGAGGCTTTTTGTTCGCTTTTAACATATTGTCTTTTTCCGTGAACTTAATGATCTGCGAAATATTGTTTGATACACAAAAGTATACGTCCTACTTTTCTTACAGTTTTCATTAGCGTGTATGTGGTATTCGCAGCGTAAACTGCCTGTCACGAAGTTGTTATCGATCTTTTGGCTTGATAGCAAGTACTAAATTTGTTACGCATATGAACTCAGCTGACTTTGTTGTTTAAGCATTCTGTTGCTTTGTTCAAGGTTTAATATTCTTTCAGGAATGTCTGAGCAACATGTGCGGCTCCTTGGATGGCAGTTCCTGCCCCTACACACCCGATGCAATGCTCATGTCAGTCGTGCTTTTCTTCGGTACATTCTACCTCTCAACGGCGCTAAAGGGAATGAAGACTTCACGTTATTTCCCAACAAAGGTTTTACGCGCTTGTTGTTACTGTAAATGTAAATTTCAGATGCTGTTTAGTTAGTAGATGGTAAAATCGAGCAAAAGATGAACGTGACCACTAAGCTGTCAATGACATCAGTTGCGTTTTGGTTTGCTAAATTTATGGTAGAAATAATGATTTTTAAGAGTTTGTTTCTCACAACAGGCTGCGAAAAATTACTTAATTCGCAACGCTGGTTGCAAAGGCAAAAGTAACATAGTTTTATTTATGATCTGTCGACCAAGTATGTGATTCCGTTGTGCTGCTGTTTCCAGGTTCGCTCAATCATCAGTGATTTTGCTGTGACCATAGCCATTGTGGTTATGGTTGTGGTCGATTTGGCTATGGGCCTTGAAACAGAGAAACTGGCTGTCCCGCATACTTTCCGAGTAAGTTTGTCAATGGTATGGTTTATTCATGCATTTTTGTGACTCAAATCACGAAATAACACGAATGCAGCAAGAGGAAAAACAATAAGATCAAAGATCACAAATTAATTTAATGTTGATGAGAATAAAAAAACATCAAAAATTTCAGGTTTCTCAATTTAATGATCGTGTTCTAACATGTTGAATCACAAACGGTTAGCGAAAGACCACCTGGATTAAATTCTCAGCCAGCCCTGTTGCGAGCACAAACAATTTTTTAATTGAAGACGTTTTACAAGTAGTAAAAACGTAAAAAATGCATCAAATCAACGTCAGGTAAAATTAGCAAAAAAACAACAAAAACGGTGAGGGAAAAGCATGCCTATGTGTACAGGGGGTGGGGTGAGCAACTTTATAGGTAAATGATAGGAGGGAAAAGAGGGACATCAACATAATATTACAGAAAGTGACAAGCATATAAAACGAAGATCAACAGGAATTCTGGGAAGATAGCAAAACCTTTTTTACATTGTTTTCCCACTGAATAAGGCGAAAGAGATTTCAACTTCTCAGGATTATCAGACCAATTTTTGGGACCAATATACTTTAAAAGAAAGCTGACCCAGAGACGTTTTAATTCTGGGTAAAGAATATTTTTGCAAAGAAGCAAAAATGAATTTGGTAAATGACAACTTAAACAAGCCTGGTATTTCTAAAATTGTGTGCTTAGAATAGAGTGCAGCTGTTTTAGTTTTGTCATATTCAAGGGTTCTCACAGCATTATTCTGCAATCTAATTAAAGTGAGTAAAGTAGTCTTATTGGCCCTTCTCCAGTTAAGTATTCAGTAAGTTAAACATGAATGGAATAGAGCAAAATAGGCAGATTTGAGCTGTCTAACTCAGATTACGGTTGTTTACATGTTATGAAACAGCCTTGGTCTTGGGAAGTGCATTTACTTTGTTTTTCTGAAGTTAAACTCCAATTTCATTTAAATATATCTTTCAAGGACTTGCCTCATATAGCAAATTTAAGGTTATTACTGAAAGAGATGTGTTGCTGATTCGCACTTCATTTTCCGTTTTTCTATCTGAAACATGTTTATCAATTTCCTATGCACGGAGATTAGGATCTTTATCAGGCGTGCGAATGCCCAATGTACCAGGGAATGTCTCAGTTTTATAGTAATTAATTGATAAACCTGTTCTTTTTCTTTCTTGGTGCTTTGTTTTTGTTGAAATGATTGAAAATCACCACAGCGCAATCCTGAAAAGTAAAACGCGATTGTCTTCGGTTTTAAAGTTTGTCTGANCTAATCCTTGGAATACTCCATAGTGTACACCATTGCATGCTGACAGAACATAAGAAATGCCACCCCATTTTCTTCAGGTTGCTTTTACCTTGTTCTTGAGCCCCTTGAGTTTCAAAAATAACAAGAGAGCTAAATAGATAGCATTTTTGAGTTTTCAAATGCACTGAACGCTTTTGATCATAAAAAGTTTCAGTAAAAATTGCTCTAAAGTTGGTTAATTTTGGTATCTTTCAAGCGCTTCTCATAATATTTCTAATTCATCTTGAGTCTTTAACGACATGAAACGAAAATAAACTCATACAAAATAGTTATCACGGCCTATTGTTTCAAACTTGTTCTTCGCATAGATAAGCATAATATTTTTTGCTGATTTTCGAAAGTTTTGAATTAATTTTTTTTGATGCCTTGGTTGCAACAAGTTACGTGATCGAAGTTTACTATATCTCTATGGTATACCAAAATTTTATTTTTACCTGAATTAAAGTTACTTCACTGGTGTTTTTTTATTTTTTTCAACAGCCCACCCGCCATGGCAGAACATGGCTCGTTCACCCATTCGGCAACAATCCTTGGTGGTCGGCTGTTCTGGCAGTGGTTCCGGCATTTCTTGCCACCATTTTGGTTTTTATGGATCAGCAAATCACAGTTGTAATTGTCAGCAGGAAAGAGAACAAACTAAAAGTGAGAGATGTCTGCAGTAAATGCCGAAACAGATCAAGTGCATTGCAAATAATTTCACTTAAAATTATTTAGTGAATTTTTTTAATGTTTGGATCTGATGTTCTCTGAACTTTAAATAAGCGCTGATTTAAAACACAAAAAAAACATTTTCCGAATCGCCCCAGGTTTTCGTAAACGCTTTCGTGCAAAACATTTTCAAAAATCGTGTTTTGCAACATCAGGTGTGCGGATTTTATTTACTATCACGGGTCGCATGTATTGTGTATTATCGCTGGCGGGCCGCAGAATCACTAAAATTTATCCAAAAATTCTACTATTATCTAACAATGAGGAAGAGTGACTTCTTCTGACTTGCTATCTAAGTACCAGCTTATCATGGAGCTTCATTTTGACGCGATGTCGTACTCCAACTTGGGTAACGAAAATTCTGATGATGCGGGCCATATCAAATGTTCAGGCGGGACGAATTTGGCCCGCGAGCCGCAGGTTCCCCTCCCCTGTGCTACATATTCTACGTCATATTGGTCTATAATTTGCATTTTCTTTCCCTAACAAAGTAGATGTGGTTGAGTCACAAAAAACATATTGATAGTATGCCTTACGTCCAAAAAATGTGTTGCAAAGCCTTTGCATTCAGTTTTTCTTACCAGCTTGACACGTGTTAGTAAAGCAGTGGTTTTCAACCTGGGGCCGTGACCCCCGGAGGGTCGTGAACCAATTTTGGAGAAGTTACGAGTAGATATTTTATGTACACAGATGTTACGTTTGCTAAACGTTGAAAACAACTGTAGTAGAGGGATCATACGTTCTTTTTTGATAGGAAAAATCCCTGTTTTGTAGATGTCGTATCTCGTCCAGTTGCTTGTTTGGTTTGGAAACCAGTTTGGTAGCTGGTAACAGGAATACGTGTGGGTTCTGAAACACTACAGAAATTGCCGTGAAAATTCCTCTTTCCGTCACAGGAAAATAATGGTGACCTTTTCCTTGCAAAGAAAATTGAAGGAATTTACATACCTTTTTTAACACATTCGATACCGGGTGGTTTCCCCGCCACGATATCCTCTGTGACCACACGGTTTTGGTGGAAAATTCAAATACCTTTTGCTTGTGCAGAAGGCAGATCCTGCTAGGTGTTTTCCAACTTTAAGCTAAAACGGTAAACTTAGCAAAGGTTTTGTTGCCTCCAAAACATTTTAGGCTACATTCCACCAAAACAAGCCTGGGCCTACCGGAGCCAACTTTTTTGCAAAAGTTTCACTATTTCTGAGACTACAAAAGCAGCTATCATTGGCATTAAGCAATTAAACTTTATCAACATGCCTAAATATACTTACAGAAACGTTTCTAACACATTCTTTCATGCTTTCCTAGCATTTGGCAGCATATCAAAGCACTTCCATCACAGAAATCGCATTCCTGGTCCCCTGGACCAGATCCCGCCTAGGTGGACCAACTCAAAAGTACTATGCTTTTGAACAACCTGTGGACCACAGAGTTTGGATTCTCACTCCAAAACCTAATGTTACTAAACTCAGTCTAGAACAACATTTTTAGACCGTTTCCAGCAACAAAATTTCAAAACATACATAAAATACACTGGCGGGAACTTTTGAAAGCAAAATCGTACGTTTACTTCGGCCGAGAACAGTGACCAACATATCTCCTACCTAGATCTTCGTCGGCAGGTACTCAGTGTCAATACAATCAAATATCATGGACGTTACTTTAAAAACTATTTATTGGTAATTCATATCTTGCATTCACAGAAAGGCGGCGGTTATCACCTTGATCTTTTCATCGTGGCCGTCATGCTCATCATCTGCTCCATCATGGGTCTACCGTGGTTTGTCGCTGCCACTGTCCTCAGCATCACCCACGTCAACTCCCTCAAAATGGAAACCGAGACGTCTGCACCCGGGGAAACACCTAAGTTTTTAGGCGTGCGCGAACAGAGGGTGACCGGGCTGATGGTCTTTTTGATGATTGGCGTATCCATTTTCCTCACACCCATCCTTTCTCATATTCCCATGCCCGTGTTGTACGGAGTTTTCCTTTACATGGGGGTTTCGTCACTGAAAGGTACTGTAATAATGAAATTTATTTTCAGCAAGACGGTGCTTGCAACAATGAAAAAAGTTGTGTTTTTCTAGATGAAAATTGTTTGATTCACATGGATATGGGGAACAGTGTATCACCAACTTGCAACGAAATTTTCATAATATTGTGAAACATTCTGTAATAATTTATAGACAGTCAACTGTTAACAGCGGCAGTTAGATGAACGTCATAGGTGAACTGGAACCTCCAAACACTGGTATACGCATAACCCATTGCAAACAGCAAAAATATAGAAGTTTTGAGATGCTTACCGTAAAATCTTTCTGGTAATTGCCCCTGTTACACAAGACAGAAGTGTAAGTTTCTGCAGTCCTTTTGAAAACAAATATCTGCTTCAGATTTGTCAGCAACCTATTCTTCACTTTGTCAGGTTGTAATTGGGTTTATTTGTGCTTGCTATGTGTACAATGGTGGGGAATGTGAAAGAATTGTTGGAGTTGTCAAGATGACCCTGACCTTCCTCCTTGTTTCCTGGCTAAGATGCTGACAGTCTGAGCTAAAGTGTCTGGTATCCTTTTTGAAGTACCAATTCAGTCCGGTGGACGTTTGCCCCTTCGACCATTTTAACCAGGGACTCTACGTGGTCCGGGCGGACCACCGATGGTCCAGAGAGAGTTCCATAAATCCTTGATAAAACGTTCCTTGTAACCTTCACTATACAATAAATCATATGCAAGATCACCTGTATACATTACAGTTTCGATTAGTTGTTCATGAGGTGTCAGCGTAAGCAAAGTGGTCGATCGGACATTTTTTTAAGTGGTCCATGAGCCAGAAAAGGCTGATAACCACTGATCTAAACTGGCAGCGGACACGAGTCGACAATTCCCACATTTGAAACCGCAGCAGTTGCCACGCAAAATCTTGATGTATACATTCTTTTATCAGGTGTCCAGTTCGTCGATCGCATAAAACTCTTCCTTATGCCTCCCAAGCATCAACCCGACTTCATTTATCTTCGTCACGTGAGGTTATCCAAGGTCCACTTGTTCACATTCATCCAAGCCTTGGGACTTGCCGCGTTGTGGGTCATAAAATTAACTTCGCCAATCTCTATAGTTTTTCCAATGATGGTGAGCCGCAATTTCAAACAAATTTTCTTCAGAGAAAACCACTCCGTAGTCGCTGGAATCTAAGTTGCTTCTTTTTTCTATTTATTTCAGGTGGCCGCTCTCGTGGGTGTGCGAAAGTTATTCGATTTTGGATTGTTCACACAGCAAGAACTTATGTGGCTAGATGACATCATGCCTGAATCAACAAAGAAAAAGAAAGAAGATGCAAAAAAGAAGAAAGAGGAAGAAGCTACTCTTAAATTAAAGGCGAGTTTCTCACTGTCACTGCAAAGCGAACATCAATATTTGTAGATATAACTTAATAGTAATTGAATTCTACACACCGATAGCAATTATGTGTCCTGAAGGTTGGAATCCATCGCAAAGAGGTTTCGGAAGCTTGCAGATGAATCTCTACACCAGCTATGTCGATCCCACCGGCCGCATGCTGCCCAGTCGAAGGTTTTCCCTGTAGTATAAGCAGCCTACATACTGACAACCTGTCCTTATTTTGATAATCTTAAATTTGACATTGTTAATGCAGGTGGTCTTCAGTGACACTTTATCACGTCTGTACTGCGTGCTGGGAGATTTCATTTCCAATGACACCCTGGTGCAAAACTTTTTACTAGATTTCTGATTTCTACCTTTGTTCCATTGGCACGAAACTTGCCACTGGAATCTCACTTACGGAGTGCTTAAAGGGGCCAAAAGTGGCTACCATTGCAGTTAGGATTCGAACGCTTTCAGTACATTAGCTTAAACTGAATTTGGTTTGCTAAGATCAAAGTAAGTTTACTGTTTCATATGATTCAGCTAATAAACAGAAACAATATAAAGAGCCATCGCGCAAAGGAAACCAATTGTTAGTTAGTCGACATTAGAATAAATGAAAACACAATGGCTAAATAACTGATCAATGGAAACAAAGAATGTCACTGTGTCGCATAGGATGGGTGAAGGACCATGGCGGTCATCTAGTCAACCAACCCCGTCCATAGCTTTTTGCAAAGTGTTGAAAAACAACAGTTAGAAATCAAACACGTACAGTTAGAAAAACAAACAAACAAACACCGAACAAGATGAGGTAAATTTACAGATGAAGAATGCACACAAAGAGTGGGTTAAATTTAATTAAGGATATTTGGTGTGGTCAAAAAATGTTTAAACAAAGTTATAAAAATTGAAAAAAATCTGATGAGGTGCAAAAGCAAAACAAAACAAAAACTATGCATTATAATTTTATGCTGAAAAAATGGGATGTGCACAGCACAGGAAAGAGCGAGAAACGAAAGGTGATAATACATAAAAAAACAAAACAATATTACATTGTCCAAATTACTGAAACTCTCAGTGTTTAGTTCTTGATAAGTGAAACATTGCTAAAATACGTAATTATGTATCTTTTTCATGTAGGAGTAGGTGTTCAATGTGCGGCCCTCATTACTATGTCATTCAATGTGCGGCCTTGGTTAAGATAGCGACATAGTTTTTGGCTCAGTAGGCAATTTCGGTTGGACATAGCTGATCTACACCCTTCGCGAACAAACTCAGCCCACATACTCCTCTTCACTGTTGCTAAATTTAATAGTCTGTGTGCATCTTTCAGAAGAAAAATATCTCTGTTAAAGGACGATATTAGTTTCTTAATAAAGCCTTTTTGAACACATTTTTCACACGATTTAGGAGTGTTGCTATCAGCAATTAAAGGGTCAACTTTCTCAACTACAGTGCTGCTCTACAAATTTAAAAAATGCGCCGTAATTTTTGCAATCGAATTAGGCTGCTTGTTATTTTGGAGTTTTGTAAACATATTTGGAAGAATAAAGGAAAAATGAAAAAAAAATTTGTGAAGTTTGCTAAACATTACATTTCTCCACGATTTCGCTCCAGAACGATGGTCAAGTTCATAGTATGGCAATAGAACTCATAATTCGATTACAAGCTTTTTAGTTTAAAAAGCAATTATGTTAATGCTTAGTTTGCTCGTTGGTACCCTAGAAATGGGCAAAATGTAGTTTTTTGGCTTCCGCCTTACTCTACCAAGTAAAAGTTCATCTCTGATTCCGCTCACTCCCTTGTTCATAGATGAGTGACACCAAATCTTGTATATTTCGAATGGTTTATAATGCGTGGGCGTATAAAAAGTGATTTACTGCATTCAAATACGTTACACCAGCTGAAAAATAAGAACTACTCTAGTTTTAGCCAGGGTTAAAAAAACGCCACCTTGGCTCACACACGCACTTGCTGTCATGGCCGGAGTATGCATGGCTTCGATAACGCACTGAATTTGGTTCCTGCCGTTTTCAACAGCACCACCTCGAAGAATTGAGGCCTGAGGGCATTGCATCTCATCACAAATGCGACTGTAGATTACTTTTTGAATGATTGTAGGTGCTACAACTTTCATCGTCATCCACTTATTCCTTTCATTCGTAAAGTTTATGGAACCCAAAAAAGATATACAAAGTAGTTTACTTCTGAGTTGTTCGAAAAGTTTCTGAAACCGTTAGATGCAAGCCACATACCGCTGTGTGCATTACTGTAATTACGATGTTTCCTTAGAACATACTTTCCATGGGTGGTTGTACCACTACACAAATTTTGCTTTCTGATTGAAATCCGAAAGTATCTTTAATTTACTGAAGCGTTTCTCTGCTTAAAATTTTTTTGCTGAAATGTCATATCAAATTATACTATCAGCTCACAACGGTCTCCGCTGGCCGCAGTAATCATTGGCTGATTCTTGTGGTCCCATTCGGCTGAAAGGCTCATTTTGTGAGGCATTCAATAAATCAATAATTTTCTGTGGTGCTTGAGCTGTGTTATTTTCTAGTAACAGATATAACATGGCTAAAGTATGTTTTACTGATCTTCAACCGAAATTCTAAATTTGTCACCGTGTCTTCAACTACCCAAACAAAACACAACAAACAAAATTTGTGTGAAATATATTACACGTAAATGTAATGCAACTTAAACTAGGCAGGAAGAGTGTTGCATGAAAAAGTAGGGGAGATTAGGAACCTTTGGGCCAAAATTTACATTTTGTTCGATAAAATCCTTGCTGCTTGCCGCAAGTGGCTCAAAGCTGTTTTCCGAAAAGTGCAAAGAGTCCCCATCATTTTAGTACCAAAAATGAACCCAAATATATTATAACGTCTGAATGATTGCACTTTAAAAATTGTTGAAAAAGTGGCCCAAAGGTCCCTACCTTAAGGGACCAATCGCCCATGGCTAAGGGACCTTTGGATCACGTTGTTTTGTCAGTTAATTTCATGACAATAATTACAGAGGACAAAAAAGTTTCATTTATTTACAAGGAGAAATGAAACTTTTGCTCATTTACCATAAAAAAGAAAAATGATAGTTTGCATTTCTGCAATGAAGAACATGAAATGCAGTGGAAATGCAAGTTTGCTTCACAACACTTATTTTACTTAGCAAAGAGCACGTCCACTGTTGTACGTTCAGGGTTATCCTCACGCTACATAAACATTTGCATTTTTGATACAAGCTATCATTGGACAAAGATTAGCCCAGTGGTTCCCAACCTGGGTGCTATTTACAATACACAGGGGTGCCGCGAGTTAATACGTTTTTCAATCTATCATTAAAAACGCTATTTTCAAAATGTCATCAAACCTTAAAGAAAATTGCTATGCGTGCGCCACTGGGTGCCGCAAATTTTCTATTTGTCTTCTGTAGGGTGTCTTAGCCTAAAATAGTTGGTAAAAACTGCATTAACCTAGGATCCCTCCTGTGATGTGCATGTGGTACTAAATAAAAAGAGTATGCCAATAGAGAGTTTGGTCAACAAAACGTAGCCAAAGAAAAACTGAGCGTCATCTTTATGCCTACCTTTCAATGAAGTAAAGAAATCAAAATGTAAGCCGCTCTTGATTATGAGCCGCACGAATTGATGAAAAAAACTTTATAAGCTGCGGCTTACAATCGAATAAATACGGCAGTCTACGTAGGATGGCAATTTTGGTTTTCTGCTGGATTGGAAATCTGTCAAGACAAAATGCAGGCCTAATTATATTTCACCGGTGAAAAAAAAAATTAATCCATTAGCCACACACCACAGACATAAAACCTATTTGCTTTGTTGCCATAACTTTTCTGGATACATTCAGATCCAAGCTTTCTGTTTTTTAGTGTCAATTATATATCTCTATGGAGTTGTTTGAGGAATATTGTAATCAAGCTCAGCCTCACGAATGCCATTATCATATTTCAACACATCTTAACGGCTTTTTTTAAAGTGGTTTCATTAAACATTCCGTTAACGTTCTAACATTTTTTAAATGTGATCATATTAATGAAAGTGTTTTGGATTTGTTCGACTTCTGCAAAGCGCATGAGACAAAGAAGAAAACGTAAGGAATAGATTATTATGGAACCTTTCTGAAATATCATGAAAATGGACAATCATACAATGGACTTTTGGTCATGGTCCAAAGGCCCTTTATGCAAAGTTGTCCAAAGGTCCTTCATCCGGCCATTTTTATGCTGCTGCTTCTGAAACATTGTTACTTACTTAATTAAAAAAAACTCTGCTGTCATTCCAGACATAAATATCCCTTCTATTTGCAAACCAAACAATTGACAGAATTCTGCTTTCTATCGTCGGATATCACAAAAAGTTCAGACCCTTGAAATTTTACTTTTACTAAATAAAAATTCAATTTCGACTATAACTGCTTAGTGACTGGACCAAGGTCCTTTGCATTGCACATGACAAGTTGACGTCTGCTAAGAATTTTTACGCATGATTTACGAAGCGTTACCACATGTCATTTGTGAGAAAGACACCATGGTCCAAAGGTCCTGCATGGCCATAGGTCCCTAATCTCCCCTACAGGTGGCAACCTTTTCAAACCATCAGCAGTGTGGCAGTTCATTTGTTCTATCCTGTTTTATTAAAGCATTGGAGTCCCGGCCTGGGGACTAGTAAATCATTTGGATATTTGAAAGAAAATCCAAAATATTGGATTTGTACAAAATCTTTTTACTTTACAAACAGGCTTCCATGGTTGAATCTGACTCTGCAAATATTCTACTGCAAGACAGAAACGTTATCGAAATTCCAGCATCCGATTTTAAGTCCAAGTAAGTGAGATTGTATAGTGCCAGTATGGCCAAGGGGAGCTCCTAAAGCACGTCCCCCAACTTTGGCTTCTACTGTAAATTTAATAGCGCGTATAGGTTTCGGATCGAGATAAATCCTGAACTTTCCCAAAATTTCTACAAACTATGCAAATTTCGTTTTCGCAACAAAGTTTGTTTTGCTCGTAACAGACCGCACGAAGAAAATTACAGCCATATGTAATCTTATCATTTCTACGTAATTTTACCATCGTTTTCACTGCATTTCGCCAATTTAAACATTTATGAAGCAACTGCTCTCCGACCTTCCTCGTATGGCTAAGAAAAACGTAGTCAGGAAGTGCACTCAACATAAGTTCTCAATCGCACTAATCGAAATGCTTTTCACCTCACACATCAGCTTCTGTGACAAGAAGAGACACCTATATCTGATCGATTCCTGATCATCCCAGATAGTTTGCAGCTAGCTTAATGTACTGTATTTTGTTTTTCTGAGGTTCGTGCAAAAATTTGCAAACGAAGCACCCTATGAAATACGAGGCACCCTATGCGGTCCAGTTAAACTAAGTTTTTAGCGAAGTAAGCTTTTGTTTTACAGCCAAACTTAATGTGCAAACACAATCTTTTTAAAAAGGAACAAACGTGCTTGTCGCCTTTATTTTTTCATTCATTATTTCTGCTCTTCATGCGTTTGCTGGTTAACATTTCGAGTAAAATACAAGTGTCTTTGTAAGTTTGACTTTATTGTAGCGTCGGAACTGCGACATAGAGTTTTTTTAGATACCGGTAGGGTAATGTTAAAAAATCTCAGCTAGAATGTATATAAAAATGAGTAGAAAATCTAAAAGTGGCAACATGATTTCATTTCATCTGGTTCCTGACAGAGAAAGCTGAACAGAAAATCGCAAGGCGCAGAGCAAGGGAAAGTTGTCTCTTACAATTAATAAATGTAAGCACGAAACAAAAAAACTTTCAGTAGAACTAGAGCGCGGATATACAGTTGGTTGAAATCTAATAGCCCGAATCAGAGTGCACCAGAGACATAAGCTGCACTTAGGTCCAACCTGTACATCTAGGCGCGTTTAGCTGATGCTAAAAACAACAATATTGCTAATGCAAGGCAACGCTTTGAAATATTACACAAATGCGGTATCTTGTTAGAGCTAACAACCGGGACTGCGTAAGAACGTTGCCTCTCCAGAAAGCAGTAACTTGATGGCTGAAAACACATGTGGAATAATACTTTCCCACTCGAGTTGGTGCTTTCCCGCACATTGAATTTTCCCAGTGTATTTTATGACTGCGTTAGAAGGTACGATAGACTAAAGTGCTTGCGTCAAATCATGTTGTTCTATGTCAAATATGTGTCTATTTCGGAGCGTCGACGTTTATTTTGTGTTCATCTACCTGAGGCAAAATACACAATCCAACAACACTTGTGTTATTCGACAACGCTTGTGATATGGATCATGAGACTGCGACAAATAAATAAATAAATATAAAATAGCGTTTGTTACAACCGTGACGAGTGAGTGAGTGCACACCGCACCGTCGTATATTTTAATTTTCCGTAATTCCATCTTTTCCACTAGACTTTTGAGCATATGAATGGATTGCATTGCAACTTACTGTAAGGAACACGAATAAAAAAATATACAAGCCCAAGTCACCATTTTGGACTATTTTAGCATGAACTTATTCTCAACTCACTTTTTGTGTGGGCCCAATGAGATTCTGCCGGTATCTTGTTGAAGTCGTGGACGTCTAAGCGCTAAAAATAAAAATTCTTGGTGTCAGCGTGCATGCAAACAGATTATCTCGATTGGTCTCATTTTGCGGGCGTTTGTCAACAAGTCAAACACAGGTCGTGCAGAAGCACAAAAAATCCTGGGTGCAGTTTTGCCTTGTTCGTTGAAGTAACTCACAAAAGGGTAAAAGTACCATGCAAATATAATCAGAAGTACCATAGCCCGTGGTATAGTTCATTGCGCTAGCCATCCTTAAGTGTTTTTATGCATCACATACTGTATTTGCTTCATCGACACGATTCAGGCAGGACGATCCATCAGATATCAATATCAGCAAAGAGATGGCGCAGACTGCAATATGGAAAACCATAGCTGCTAATGATTTGGGAGGAGGGGATCTTAGAAACAGGTACCTGATACTGGCATTGCCTAGGCAGCTTGTCGCTTTTTCACAGCTTGTGCATTATTTGCAGGGCATGGTATGAAACCCATCTTTGTTAACTGCACATTTTGTCACTAGCTGACACTAAACAGTTTTTCACGTATTGTAATTCAAACGTGTTTTATTTAATATTTTGGTATTTGGAAAAAATTAAACACAGCGTTTTTGCGAGTAAAATATTCTTGGAAAAACTGGCATTTTTTGCTCCTCGCTTTTTATTTTCTAAGCTAGATTTTTCTTATGTTCTGTACGGTAAGACAAAAAGTTATAAAAAATCAATGGTTTTACTGGCGAAAAATTGCACAAGTTGTACAGAATAATTTCAAAATGTCATTACACATTTCTAGGGTTGGAGATGTAAACGTGATTTTTCGTTCCTTTAATAGTTTTTGTGTAGTATATCAATCAAAGATGGTTTTCGCCATTTTGCGCCACCACGTAACATATATTGTCGTTGCACAGGTCGAAAAAAGTTTCGTCGTCGACAGCCAAATTAAATAACAGCGACTCTGGAAACGGTGCCTACACGACTTCACGGGAAACCCCATCATCGCCTCCACCAAGCTATCCAGAAGTAAGCGAGACCAAGAACTTTGACGAAAGTGGTATTTGATTGCTACCGATGACTTCATCAACAGTTGGAACTTTTCCCTTACACAATATTGAAGTTTTTTGCAGCGTGGAAGGGGTGTTTTACCAACTTTCACAACCGCTTTGCTTGCGCTTTTAGTTCGAGGCTTGTACTCAGGCCCGTAACCAGCTTGGGACACCAGGTGGGGCGAAGAGTTTTCTAAGAAGGGCCCAAAATTTTCAAAATAACTCCAATATTTTCAAACTATGTCCAACAGATTTTTCCAGGGGGTCGAAAAAAATTTTAGGGGGGCTTCTTGCCCCCTGCGCACCCCTGGTTACGGGCCTGCTTGTACCCCATGTTTTTGACAAATATGTGCTCTTAGCTGTCTGTTACACGAAACCTTATATGGTATGACAAAAAGTACCACCGAAGCGAAGTAATAGGAGGTTCAGTAATGCCATTAAGCCTAGTGGCCGTGTCTCTTGCTACAGTTTAAATATGCACTATTTCGTAAGTTTTTATTTTTGTTTCTTTGAAATGTTGCTCTGTCATCAAAGACTGCAGTTGCATGTGACTTCAACTTCGGTTGCATTTATCAACCCATGTGACTTCGTCATCGTTTTACATTTTTGTCGTAACTATGCCGGCTCTTATTTTTCCTAATGCCAATTTCTACATATATTTAATGTGGGTATAGTTTTCAACCAGTCGAAACTAGGCCTGTCCCTTATCTGTGGCGGATCTAGGGGGGCCATTTGGTGAAAACACCCTCCAAATGACCAAAGTGCTACTCGAAGTTTCGCCCCTTTTACACAACGTCGCCAATGAAACATCGAATGACACTTTTTGCTGTATTTTGGCGCCTTCTTATTCGGATGCCCCTCCTTTGCAGCAGGTCTGGATCAGCCACTGATCTGTATCAATCAGTTTCTACGGTTACGCTTTTAACAGTTAAACTTGCAGCTGAAGGCTACCAACAAAACCTGTGTCATTACATCGAGTTCGTTTTTAACATGATGCCAATTATTTTTATGCATTTTTGCGCTTTTAACTGTTAAACGCCCTTCCAATTTTGTTTGTAGTGTTAATCTACAAGCAATTTACTTTACTATTTGTAATGCATGTGGCAGCATGACCGTATTTATGTTACGTTGTCAAAACATATAAAAAACCGGCGACCTATTAAGGCTAGTATAAGCACGGAGCTACATTGGATTGGTTGCGTATTTTTCGCTTACGGGTGGTGCGTATTGCTTTATGACGTTAAAATTAATTTTTTCTTCTGGTCTTACAAACTTACTTCAGCAAAAGTCCAATAAAACAGCCTCACGCCATGCTCGGTTGCCTGAACCGCGACTCTGAAGACCGCTTATTCTTCTTGGTCACAGCGTTTCATTTGACGAATTACGTTTTTTTGCGTGTAGCGGACCTTCACTCTGCAAAAAGCATGTTGCAGGTAAAAACCTCCTATTTAAATCAACGGTTTCCTACCGTTTTCGACATGGTGAACTCCTTTTTGCGCTGTCATATGCGTTTCTCGATAGTTTGTTGTTTCCAAATTCCCCCGCTTCTTATTTTGCATGATCTCTTTCGATGATGCATTGGGCGTCGTGTACCGCATCGCTTGAGTGCCGCTGTATACCGCGTAATCTTTAGAATTTGGTCAACACACTACACACGGCCTGCTCCATAAAGACAGTTTTAGCCCTTTGTTCTGCTCACAGTCGCAACCAGCTGATATTTTCGGGGACTCAAAATGACTGTAACTTGTTGTACTACGTATTCTCGGGGGCAAAATTGTGCCTAACAACTAAACATGTTTTTGAAAATTTCGGGGTGGAAATTGCCTGGTTTCGCTGCAATTTACTGGATCACTTTTTTTTAACAACTGGCAGGTCGAATAAATCATTTCATGAAACAAGGTGTTTTGGTCCCAATGATGTAGCATTTGCCTGTTATAACGGGGTTTCTAGACCATATGTAATCTAGATAGCCGCATTTAGTTACGCCTGAAAACAATTACATGGGTTCGAACTTGAGACGTAACAAGGACGACATTCACGA